>VAPK010300232.1_pt1 | contig 12986 bp, 7 predicted proteins | sample 3395031 | NCBI WGS metagenome assembly VAPK01 (sample SAMN08290443, study PRJNA428436) | hydrothermal vent metagenome | isolation source: Deep-sea hydrothermal vent chimney 1 | place: Pacific Ocean: Juan De Fuca Ridge | reverse complement strand
TGCATCATTCTTTGTATCTCTTCATCTCTTCCAATAACTGGATCTAGCTCATTTTCAACTGCTTTTTTAGTTAAATCAATTCCATACTTTTCAAGTGCCTCTAGTTTTTCATCTCCACTAACTGAATCAATTTTTCTTCCACCTCTAATAGCTTCTAATGTCTTTTTTAACTCTAACAAATCTACAAACTTAGATAGTGATTGCTTAATTTGTACATTGTCTAGGTTTGCTAAAATCCAGGTATCAACAGAGATAAAGCTATCTCCATTTTGAACCATTAGTGCTTCTGATTTTTGTAAACTCTCCACAAAATCTCGTGAGAGTTTGATATTTTCTTTTGTAACAGATGAAACTTTTGGAAATTTTTCTACCTCACTTTTGAGTTCAAGCTCTAGTGCTGATTTATCAATATTCATCTTATTTAGCGCTTGATTTAAAAGTGAGCTTGTATTTGTAATTTGTCCCCAGAGAAGATGCAGTGGCTGCATCTCTTGGTTCTTACTATGAAGTGCTAAAGAGATAGCACTTTGAACTGCTTCATTTAAAGCATTTGTCAATTTATCAAATAACTCTTTACTCATGTCGTCTCCTTAAATAGTTTTCACTATTATACAACATTGAGTCTATTATTGTCAAGTTATATTAGTTTGACAAGCTAAATACTACTTTTTATCTAACAATATCTCAACTTTTGCTTCAGATTTAAGCCTCTTTTTAAGAGCATCTAACATCTTTACAGTCTCTTTCTCTTGTAAAAATTTACGAATAAAATCTTTTACATCTTCATAAGGACTAACTCCAGCCTCTCGTCTATCAGTAATTTTAATGATATGATATCCAAACTTAGAAGCAAAAACTTTACTTAACTCTCCTTTTTTCATAGCAAATGCAACTTCATCAAACTCTTTTGGCATATAACCTTTTTTGACTATACCAAGATCCCCTGCTACAGTGGCATTAGCTTCTCCACTTTGTGAATGCTCTTTTGCTAATTTTGAAAAATCTGCTCCATTTACAATTTGTTCTCTTAAGTTTTCTGTTTTCTCTTTAATCTTATTTTGCTCATCTTCACTTGCATCTGCCCCAAAAAGAAGTAAAATCTGTTTAGCTTTTATAAGCTCTTCTATTTTAAAACTTCCCTTCCCATCACCATAAAACTTTTTTATCTCTTCTTCTGGAATATCTGGATTAACAACTCCTTGTTTTTTAAGATACTCTTTCATGTGCACTTTATTTTTCAAAAGAGTGTTAAACTCTTCGTCTGACATATCTTGCAAATAAGATTTATATTTTTCAATACTTCCATATTTCTCTTTGATTGCAGCAATATCTTCTTTTATCTTCTTATCAATATCTAAAATAGGCTCTTTTAAACTAGCTTGTTTTAAAATCTCTTTTTCAATTAACTTATTAAGGATTATGTGTCTTAATACACTCTCTTGAGTATTATTTGTACCAGAAGATTTAAGCATACTATCTTTTCTTAGCTCTTTGTTTACCAACTTATCTAATTGGCTTTTATAAATTTTCTCTCCATTAACAGTAGCTACAACTTCTGTAAAAATAGTTTTTTTATCTGTGGCTATTGTATTGTTGTTATCTACTTTAACAGATGCATTTAAAACACCTGAAATTAAAACACTAAGACCCAAAATCAACAAACTATTACTCTTGTTTTTAACTATACTCATATATTTTTATCTCCTAATTTTAATAAAATATTATTCAGATTGCCCATTAGGACAATCACTCTTATCACTCTCCCAAGCTTCATCATAAGATTTTATATATCCATCTGCATAACCCTCATTATATTTAGTATTATAATTTAATTCTACATCTATACTCCAAACCTTATTGGCACAAGAGTCACTTTTTCCTTTTTTACTTCCCTCTTCCATCGAAACTTTGAAGCCTTCATCATAACTAAGTTTATCTTCTTCACTCCTACAACTCTCCCAGCCATCATCATAAGATTTTATATATCCATCAGCATAACCCATATCATAGTTTGTATCAAAGTTTAGAAAAACTCCTATACTCCAAACATCATTACTGCAAGAGTCATTTTTACCCTCTGCAAACCCTGCATCTTGTGCATCTTTATAACCATCATCATAATTAGAACTATTATTATCACTAGAGTTGTTATCTTCATTTTTGCAACTCTCCCAACCTTTATCATAAGCTTCTATATAACCAACTGCATAACCATCATTATAGTTATTATCATATGATAGATTTGCATCTATATTCCATATCTTATATCCACAAGAGTCATTTTTACCTTCTTTAAAACCCGCATCTTGTGCATCTTTATAACCTTGCTCGTATGTATTGTTAGCAGGCATAGGGGCTAAAGATGCAAAAAGTGATCTGTTTGCATCTACTAATCCATATCCAAACTTATCATCACGACCAATCTCACCTAAATCTAATGCAGAAGTTTGTAGTTTTTTCCTTACATCTAAGTTATTTATCTCACCATCTTCGTTGATGTCACTTACACCAGATGAGATTATCAAAGCAGCAACACCACTAACAAAAGCTGTTGATTGAGAAGTACCACTCAAAATATCATATCCATTATCTCTTGAAGTTGATTGAATATCCAAACCAGGAGCAACTATCTCTACTGCCCTATCAATAGGGGAGAAAAAACCTAATTTATTTTCGCTATCAACACTACCAACCGCAACAACTGAGTCATAAGATGCTGGAAACAAAGCACTCTCACCATAACTATTTCCAGCAGATGCAATTATCAATAATCCTGCATCTTCTGCAGCATCACAAGTACTCTTTAATATATCTGATTCAATACCTGAAATACTAATATTTGCTATATCCATATCGTTAGAGACAGCCCACTCAATACCAGCAATTATATCACTAACTTTTCCAAAACCACTATAATCTAACACTTTTACAGCATATATAGAGGCTGAAGGTGCAACACCAACTACACCTATCCCATTATCTTTTGCAGCAATTATCCCTGCCATATGAGTTCCGTGAGTATTCCAACCATCATCATATGGGTCAGAAGAGTTCACATCTATTATAAAATTATGCCCACCACTATAGTTATCTTTTAAATCTTGATGGTTATAGTTTATACCAGAGTCTAAAATAGCAATTTTTACACCCTTACCTGTGATATTTTTATCATGAGCTATTTTACTATTTATCTTAGAAACTCCTAAGCTATTTTGATACTCATCTCCTGAAATATCATTTTGAAAAAGAGAATCTTGATAAGCTCTTTGAGATTTTTTAGATAACTTTTTTATTGAGGCAACACTTTTATCTTTTTCTATATATTTTACAAAAGAGTACCCTTTTAATTTTTCAATACTCTGTTTTGGTATCTCTATGGAGATAGCTGGAGTCAACTTATATGTGTGTTTAATTACACCTCCACTACTTTCAATTAATACTCTTTCACTAATACTTAAATCTTTATAAAACCCAATTATCATAGACTCTTTAGCTAAAAGAGCTGTATGGGAAAAAGATACTATCATCAAAATAGCAAGAGCTATTTTATCTATACTTTTTAACATAATCTTCTCCTAAAATTTTTTTTAAACTGCTAATTACAACTTTCCCAGCCATCATCATAAGCTTCTATATATCCCTCACTATACCCTTGTTCATATTTAGTATCATATCTCAACAAAACTTCTATATTCCAAGTTTTACCACTACATTTATCATAACTACCTTGAGTAAATCCTGCATCTTGTGCGGCTTCATAACCTACTTCAAAATCACCATCATCAAACTCTCCACAACTACTTTCCCACCCCTCATCGTATGCATATACATATCCATCTGCATAACCTTGATTAAATCTTGTATCATATTTTAAATTAGCATCTATACTCCAGGTTCTGCCTTCACACTTATCACTATTTCCTTGTGTAAATGCTAGTTTATAAGATGCATCATATCCTTCTTGATAGTTGTTGTTACTATCAATACAATCCAACATATAATTACTTTTTCCAAAAATACTATCTACAACTAATTCTCCACACTCTAGAGCACATTGGGCTATAATTTTATCATCACTCCAAGAATCGACACTACATATAGACTCTCCTAATGATATTTTAGTCTTTGAACCTAATCCATCCATATACTTACCAAAACCTTGACCTTTTACAATTAAGAGTTCATTTGAAGTATCCACCTTATCAATAATTACACTAGGTATAACAACTACATTTATAGGATTACTGTTTTTTAAACCTTTTTTTACACGAAGATAATAATTTCCAAGACTTAAACTATTTGGAACTGTGATAGTAAGTGAAGTTTCAGAGACAAAATCAGGTATCAGTTCAATCTCTTTACCATCTTTATTAGCCATAGTTACAACAGATTTTGTTCTCTTATTTGATAAAACATCGGTTAATGCTACTCCGCTAACATTTAGGGTAGTATCAACTCCTAAAACTATTTTAAATGTACTCAAATTTGAAATTTCTGGAGATATAGATGCTTTTGTGAGCATATCTAAAGCATCTTCTAATTCAAAATATCCAGTATGGCACCCTTTACAATCTGCTTTTTCATTGCCAACATGACCGAAATATGGTAACTCTTCTCCTATTTTTATAATACCATCTCCATTAGAGTCAGCTTGAATACTATGAAGTGAATTTACACTATGGCAATTTTGGCATCTACGAATAGCCCAATCAGTCCCTGCACTACTATCGTGACATAAAGTACAATGAAGCTTAGAAACTCCACCTTGACCAACACCAGTACTGTGATGATTTATAGCATTAGAGTTTACAACAATTCCAGATGCACTATCTACTCCTGCTTTATGACAAAATGTACAAGCTCCCTCACCATTTGGACCTTTCCCTCTGCTGGTTCTAGGTGTAAAATTAGTTGGTGTTTTATCATATGGGATATAGTGTCCACTATTTGGATTATCAATCCTATCTCCGTGACAATGTTTGCAATTAAGGGCTTGTGCTTGTGGAGTTAGGTGATGCACAGTAGCACCATTTTGCTCTTTATGACAATTATGACAATCTTTAAAATTATCAGATAACTCATATCTTAAACTAAGTTCATTCCACTCAATTTTATGACAAGAAAAACATGTATAAACTTCTCCAGCAGTTCCAAAAGGTGCTTGGGTATGCTCACTCATGATGAGACCGTCTATCAGTTTTGCATGGTGGCGATCTGCTAAAATACCAGGTTTTAACTCTGGAATATCAAAAGTCCAACCCATCTCTTCTCTTTGTTGTTGTGTTAATTTTTCAGGTGCATGGCAATATGCACAATTTAGTTTAGTTAAATTTTCAAATGTTGTATCAGCGATACCAATATTTTGTTTTACTGTTGGTGGAGGGGTAGAAGCAAAACTAATGGTAGAAATAACTAAAAAAAACCATACCATAAAAGATGGTATAACAGTCTTATAATCTTTTGTCATAGTAGGTTTTTCCTTATAATGATATTATTATATATTATAATAAGAAACACATGACATTCTTGTAAAACTCAACAACTAATATATAAGATTAATTTATAATTAGAAATCTTTTCTAACTTATTAATTATCTTCAATTTATCTGTATTTACATAAAATATATTTTATTTTAAAGATTAAGGACAACTCTCCCAACCTTCATCATAAGCTTTTACATAGCCAAAAGCATAACCGTCGTTATATGGTGTATCGTAAGTAAGTCTAACTCCTATGTTCCATATTTTGCCTCCACAAGAATCACTTTTCCCCTCAGCATAACCAGCATCATAAGCTGCTTTATAACCATCTTCATAACTTCCATCATTGCCTTCACAGCTACTCTCCCAGCCTTCATCATATGCAAATACATAACCATCTGTATAACCTTGGTTATATTTTGTATCATAATTTAAATTAGCATCTATATTCCAAGCTTTAGAGCTACACTTATCACCATTTCCCTCTGCAAATGCTGTATCATAAGCTGCTTTATAACCATCTTCATAACTTGAACTATCCTCTCCACAGCTGCTCTCCCAGCCTTCATCATATGCAAATACATAACCATCTGTATAACCTTGGTTATATTTTGTATCATAATTTAAGTTGGCATCTATGTTCCAAACTTTACCACTGCACTTATCACTATTTCCCTCAGAAAATCCTGCATCTCTTGCTGCTTGATAACCAACTTCATAATCTCCTATACCAACTTCACAATCAACTATATAAGTATCACTTCCAAAAACACTATCAACCACTAATGAACCACACTTATTAGAACATTTTGCAACAATTTGAGTATCACTCCAAGACTCAACACTACATGCTAAACCCTCTAATGATATTTTAGTATTTGTACCAACACTATCAAGATATTTTCCAAATCCACTACCTTGAATAGTTAATACACTATTATTTTCACTAACTTCACTAATAAACACCTTAGGAACAACCACAATACTCATAGGATTACTCTCATAAGTCCCTTTTTTTGCATGTAGATAGTAGTTTCCTGCTACTATATTAGTTGTAGTTTTTATTACGATTGAAGACCCAGTAATAGAGATAGGTATTAACTTTATCTCTTTATCATCTTTATCCGTTATAGTGATAAAAGAGTTCATTGTTATATTGTAAGTGACATTTATAAATCCTTGACCACTAATAGTGATAGTAGTCTCTTCACCTTCAACTATTTTAAATGTACTCAAGTTTGAAATTTCTGGAGCAACAGCACTAGGAAACATAATTGCAGGTCTATTTTGCTGTTGAACTGCATTTTGCTCTAGTAGTATTAAATATCCACCATGACAACCTTGGCAATCTATAGGATCATTTCCAACATGACCAAAATATGGCAACTCTTTAAAAACATTAATGACCCCATCACCATTTGAATCAAATTGTATACCATGAAGTGACTTCATACCATGACAATTTTGACATCTTTTTAAAGCCCACATCTCATCCTCTTCTTGATCATCATGACAAAGATTGCAAGAGAGATCTGAAATTCCATTTTGACCAATACCCGTGCTATGATGATTTATAGCATTTGTATTTATTGAAATGCCAGATGCACTATCAACTCCTGCTTTATGACAAAATGTACAAGCACCTTCTCCATTTGGACCTGTCCCATTCTTAGGACGAGGAATAGATAAACTTCCTCTTCTAGAAGTTCTAATAACATGTCCATCATTTGGATTATCAACTCTAGTGCCGTGACAATGTTTACAATCAAGAGCCTGAGCTTTTGCAGTTAAATGGTGAACTGTTACATTTTCATTGTGTATATGACAATTTTGACAATCTTTGAAGTTATTGGACAACTCATTTTGCATAGTCGCTTCGTTCCACTCAATTTTGTGACAAGAGAGGCATACATAAGGTTCACCAATAATTCCAAAAGGTGCTTGAGTGCCTTTTGGTATGATTATCCCTTTTATTACTTTATTGTGGTGGCGATCTGCTAAAACACCAGGTTTTGTTGCTGGTTTATCAAAAGTCCAACCCATCTCATTTCTCTGTTGTTGTGTTAACTTTTCAGGTGCATGGCAATATGCACAATTTAGTTTAGTTAAATTTTTAAAAGTTGTATCGGGAATACCTATATTTTGATTTACTGTTGCAGGTGGTGGTGGCGGTAATCTAGCAAAGCTAAAAGTAACACTAATTATTAGTAAAAACAGAATCTCTTTAACTTTAAATATTTTTATATTATCTATCATATTTTATTTCCTCATATATAAAATTTATTTAAAAAAGAATTTACTCAGATAATTATAATAATAAAATGATGATATTTTGGTAAAACTTACCAATTAGTATATAAGATTAATTTATAAATGAAAGTTTTATTTAGACTATTGATTATAATTAAATTATGATCATTTATATGAAAGTATTTGATTTTCTAAGTTTAAGATAAAGGAGTGCATTTAGCACTCCTTATATAAAAAAAATAGGGATAAATAAAATTTACCCCAACCGCTATCTACAACTCTCCCAGCCTTCATCATAAGCTTTTATATAGCCAAATGCATAACCATCGTTATATGGAGTATCATAAGTAAGTTCAACTCCTATATTCCAAGTTTTACCACCACAAGAGTCACTTTTACCTTCTGCAAATCCAGCTTCTTGTGCTGCATTTACACCATCTTCATAACTTGAACCATCGTTTCCGCCATTTCCACAGCTACTCTCCCAGCCTTCATCATAAGCAACAACATAACCATCTGTGTAACCTTGATTATATTTGGTGTCATAGTTTAAGTTAGCATCTATGTTCCAAACTTTACCGCTACACTTATCACCATTTCCTTCTGCAAATGCTGCATCATAAGCCGCTTTGTAACCATCTTCATAACTTGAACCATCGTTTCCGCCATTCCCACAGCTACTCTCCCAGCCTACATCATAAGCATATACATAACCATCTGTGTAACCTTGATTATACTTGGTGTCATAACTTAAAGCAGCATCTATATTCCAAGCTTTACCACTACATCTATCACCATTTCCTTCCGTATAAGCTGCATCATAAGCTGCATCATACCCTCTTTGGTAATCATTATCATTGTCTCCACCACCTTCACAATCAATTGTGTAAGTAGCACTTCCAAAGATACTATTAACTACTAAAGAGCCACATCCTGATGAACATTGTGCAACAATTTGACTACTAGTCCAAGAGTCAATATTACATTTAGTTCCAGCCATAGTAACATGTGTATTTGCCTCTGCTGCATTTAAGTGTTTACCAAAACCACTACCTGAAATAGTTAATGCACTATTATTTGTGGTTACACTACTAATAACTACTTTAGGTATAACTACTAAACTCATAGGATTACTATCTTTTGGTCCTTTTTTAGCACGGATATAGTAGCTCCCAGCTTCTAAACTACTTGGGATAGTCACCACTATAGTAGATTGAGAGATAGAGCTAGGTGTTAACTCTGCTACAACAACATTATCTAAATTAGCAACTGTAATAGTAGATTTCAACAATCTACCACTTACCTGATTTGTAAATGCTAAACCACTCACTGTAAGAGAGAAATCTTCACCTGCAACTATTTTAAATTCACTCATACCTGAGATTTGAGGAATAATTGGACCAGATTCAGGAGCACCTAAGTTATTTTGTCCAACTTCTAAATTGTTATGACAACCCTTACAATCATTTGGATCATTACCAACATGACCAAAGTATCGTAACTCTTGTCCAACTATTATCTGCCCATCTCCATTAGAGTCAGCTTGAATATTGTGAATTGAGCTTATACCATGACAAGTTTCACAACGACGAATAGCCCACTCAGAACCCATTCGATCGTGACAAAGATCACAACTTATATCTGAAATTCCTGGTTGACCTATACCAGTATTGTGATGATTTACAGAGTTTTCATTTACAGCGATACCTGATGCTGTATCTACTCCAGCATTGTGACAATATGTACAAGCACCTTGACCACCTGGCCCTTGTCCAGCACTAGTTCTTGGAGTAAAAAGAGTTGGTGTTCTACCAAGTGGTACATAGTGTCCTTCATTTGGATTATTTATTCTAGCACCGTGACAGTGTTTACAATTTAGTTCTTGTGCCATAGATGTTAAATGGTGAACCGTAGCACCATCCACTTGAAAGTGACAATTTTGACAATCTTTAAAGTTAGGAATCAACTCATTTCTCATAGTTGCTTCATTCCACTCTATTTTATGACATGATAGACATACATAAGGCTCACCTGGTGTACCAAATGGTGCTTGTGTCTTATCTCCCATAATTAACCCATTTATAACTCTAGCATGATGACGATCTGCTATGATACCTGGCTTCATTTCTGGTCTATCAAAAGTCCAACCCATTTGAGCTATCTCTTCAGCCGTTAATTTCTCGGGTGCATGACAATAAGCACAATTTAATTTAGTTAAATTTGCAAAAGTAGTATCTGGGATACCTATCTTTTGATTCACCGGAGGTGCTGGTACATTTGCAGAACTAAAAGTAACACTAGCTATCAAAAAAAATAGTGCTAAACCCAAAGATTGTGCAAACGATTTTTTGTCTCTTTTCATAATATATCGCTCCTTATACTATATGAATTCAAGTACATATCGTACTTGTGTTTAAGTTAATCTAAAGATTAACAAACCTAACATATACAGCCATCTAAAAATAAATGGCAAATATAATGTTTTACCTTTTTTAATCCAATTGTTTACTAGATAAATATCATCCATACTTATGTTTATTATTTAAAATAGTTTCATTAACTATGGAAATTATTAAATTATTTTAATTTTCCCTAGAAAACCATAAACAAAGTCTCGATAATTTTATAGCTACTTATCTACCTCGTAGACCCCAAAAATACTTACTTTTTTCAAATTTAACACTTATAAAGCTCACATTTTAAAACATTAAACCTTGCGAAACATAGCATTTAAGATATAAAAATATAAAATAACTACTTTTATCTAATAAACTGAACTAAATCAGAACCCGCAAAAACAGAATTCTGAAGTAATTATAATAGGATATCCATGACATATTACTAAATTTTTCAAACTAAAGTATAAGATTAATTAATAATTAAAGGCTTTTATCTGGTTATTTATTTATTATTTTAAGATGCATTTAATATTTATCAGCATGGCCAAAAAATATCTTCTCATCTTCATTTTTAAGTAGGCTTTTTAAGATGTTTTTTGCCTCTACTTTTTTCTCTTTATCAAAATAGATTAACATATTTCTAGAAAAAATATAGTCAAATTTACCCAATTTTAAAATACTCTCATCAAAGATATTAAATATTTTGAAATCAACAAGTTTTTTTATCTCATTTTTAAGACAATATAAGCCATTATTCTTAAAAAAATATGTTTCTCTTATATATAAAGAAACTTTATGGAGGCTTCTTTCCCTATATATCGCTTTTTTTGCATCTTTTATGACATCTGAATTTATATCGATTGCTGTAATTGTAAATCTTTTCTCACATATGTTCTCTTGGAGAAGTGATATAGCTATCGTGTATGGTTCTTCACCAGTAGAGGAAGGGGCACAAAGTATTTTCACTTTTTTATCACTATCTTTTATCTTCTTTACTAATTGGTTTATCTCTTGTATCTCTCTATAAAAATATGTTTCATTAACTGTTAAATAATCAATGAGTTCTTGCTTTAAAATCAAATCAACTTTAAGATTATTTAAAAGTGATTCAAAATCAAAAAAACCTCTATTTTTAGAAAAATTTATAACTTTTGCTCTAATAATCTCTTTTCTATTTTTAAAACATATTCCAGTTTGGAGCCTAAAATATGTCAATAAAGGTTCAATATCTGTGAAGTTTTCACTAATCTCTACAGGAGTTTTCACTATATTTTTTTTTAAAAAACCAAACACTCTTACTCCCCAAACTTTTTTATCTCTTGTACAATCTCATCTAACTCTTTAACTTTAATTTCACTACTTAACTCTTTTGCTCTTTTTGGCATACCAAAAACCACCGCACTTTTTTCACTCTCTGCTAAACATTCTCCACCACTTTTCACAAGTGACAAACACCCTTTTGCCCCATCATTTCCAATTCCAGTGAGTATAACTCCTAGTATTTGGACCTGTTTTGTTATCTTAGAGCTTGAGCTAAAAAGCATATCTATATCTGGATTGTATCTATTTTTTTGGCTTGGTTTTTGACAAATTATTACTCTACTTGACTCAATCTTTAATATACAATTTTTTGAACATATATAGACAGTTTTTGGTAAAATTTCTATATCTTCATTGACCAATACCACATCTAATTTTGATTTTTCATTTAGAAGTGCTGCAAAGCTTTTAAGATATACTTCATCCATGTGTTGTGCTACAACAACGCTAGCATTAAAATCTAACTCCAAAGATGAGAGTATCTTTTCTATGTGACTAGGACCTCCTGTGGAAGCCCCTATGAGTATTAATTTATGTTTTGAAGAGTTCAAGTTGTGAATTTAGCTCTTCTGTCATCTTGTTTAAATGCTCAGCCGCTCCTGCAATCTCCTCAACACTTCTAGCACTTGAAGATGAGATATCATTTATCTGCTCAATTTTTCCAACTATAACTCCAACATCTCCACCAGTTTTTGAGAAATCATTTGCAGTTTTTTGTGTTGCAATTTTTGCATACTCTACAAGCTTTGCGGTTTCACTTATCTTATCTTCAGCTCTACAAGCTGTGTTTGATAGCTCTTGTATCTCATTTGAGTTGTTATTCATCTGTTCGCTTGTATCTGTGATAGCTTGTACAATCACACTGATAGTTGCATTTATCTCACTTAATGATTTTTGTGTTCTCTCAGCTAGCTGTCTCACTTCATCAGCAACAACAGCAAAACCTCTTCCGTGTTCTCCTGCTCGTGCCGCTTCTATCGCAGCATTTAAGGCAAGTAAATTTGTTTGATCTGCAATATCTGAAATAACTTCTAAAACACCTTTTACCTGCTCAGCATCTGAAGATAGTGTCTGCATCTTCTGTGCTAACTCTATCTCAACACTTACACTATCATTAACCTTTGATGTAAGCTCTTGTATATCACCTCTTACATCATTTAGATTTTTACTAGCTTTATCAATATCTAGTTTACTTTTTTGTGCATCATCTATTGAATTTTTAATTTTTGACATAATTTCATTAGCTTGCTTTGTAGTATCTTCGATAAGTTCAACTGAGTTTTCTACATTGTTTCCAACTTCAAAAGAGGTAGTTGAAAGCTCGTGAGAGATTGAAGAGTTTTCAGATGATGAAGTTTTTGATTTTGATATAAGCTCTTTAAATGAATCCATAAGAGTTAAAAGTTGTTTAGTTATAACACCAAGCTCATCATTTGAAGTTATAGAGACTTTGGTATTTAAATCTTTAGTAGCATAAAGTTTTTCAACATATTGGTTTAAATTATTGATAGACTTTTTAAAAGATTTTATAGTAAG
>VAPK010350109.1_pt1 | contig 12990 bp, 8 predicted proteins | sample 3395031 | NCBI WGS metagenome assembly VAPK01 (sample SAMN08290443, study PRJNA428436) | hydrothermal vent metagenome | isolation source: Deep-sea hydrothermal vent chimney 1 | place: Pacific Ocean: Juan De Fuca Ridge | reverse complement strand
CCGCCTGGTCGTTATCCGAAACCGGGATTACATAGCCTTGTGCATCATATTTTTTTATTCCTTCGTTTATTGGTGAACACAATACAATATGCAATTCATTCGTCCCAACTTTCAAAACCTTTTTTACATCGGCATGCCATTCCCGAAACATATTGTCAGCCTCCAAAACTTTTTCGCCATTTACAAAAACTTCGGCATAGGTATCGAGACCTTTAAAATCGAGTTCAATTTTATCTCTTTTAATAAGAAGTTTATCAACCGTAAATGAAGTTTTATACTCCCAATCTACTTTATCTATCCACTGTAAATTGTGTTCATTTAACCGGTAAAACGGGTCTTCAATTTTTTGGTTGGCAAGCAAATCTGTATGCACAGTACCCGGGACGGTTGCCGGAAGCCACTCATTTTTTCCAACCTCGTTGAACATCCAGTTTCCCACAAATTCTTGCTGGACCATAAGATTTTTATCTTTTTCAACATTGCAACCCCAAAGGGCTACAACCATCAAAGCAATAACCTGTACACTTGCTAACCTCATTTCAATACATTTAATTGAACCTATTTATTAAAACCGTCCCTAATTTTCAGAGTCCAAAAGTATAAAAAATGCGGATTATTTTAAATCTCCGAATACTTTGATTTTGTGTTTAGCCTCCATTATTAATGAATTTTTGTTATGAGAAGTTAAAATGCAACGAATACAGGGAAGCGCAGAGTTGAGGCTTGCAGAAATTGCCTTAGGAAGTGTTACATATTAAGATGAACAATTTGAGCGAAGGTATTTTGTTCTTTAACAACTTGAAAAATTAGCGAATAACGTGCTATTTAAAGATTTTTTCAAGGAAGTTAAAGGGCGAAAGAACAAGCACAAATGGTCAGGTTATTACTTGACAGTTCCTTAGCTATTTTGAGAAACAAAAGTTGAGCATTGTCTTTATTCAAAGCAGTTTGGCTTCGGAATAAAATAATTTGTGAATAATGAAGGTTAGATTTTGAATTGTCCTAAAAATTTAAAAATGAGTATTTTGTAAAATATAAAGTTGATGTAATAAAATTGTAACAGTACAAAAGCCGGAAAAATTATCCGGCTTTTGTGTATATTTTTAGAAGGCACCTATTTTGTTTTTCTTGTAAACGTAATAAAGTCGCGTTGCGATTTAACAAGGTTAACGGTATGCAGCAGCAAACTTTCCAGCTCTGAATTTATTTTGAAAAACAGTTGTGAATTGCGCGTATTTACTTCTCTATTTTTGATGCGTTTAATTTGATTCTTTTCACTCTCGTTTAACGCTTCCAAAATTTTATCTCTTTCAGAAATCAAGCTATCCAGTTCTTCAAAATTTTCCTCTTTCACCGAGTGTAATACAAAATTGTAGAAACTATCAATTTCTGAAGCTAATTTTGTCAATTCAATATCTTGTTCCTTGTTAAAAGGTTTATGGTTGTTCCCAATATGCTCAATCATTGGGTTAAGCATATAATGTACAGCGTGTGCCATTTCTCGTTTATGCTCCATCATTTGCACATAATAATGGCCGGTGTCAACAGATCCTTCCGTTAATTTCTGAACAACAGAAAGTGCTTTGTCTTTATTCTTTTTTGTCTTTAGCGAGAATGTCCGGCAGGTTTCTTGCAATTTATTTAACTCGCTTCGGTCTTCTTTTAGGAAATTCTCTATACCCAAAGTAACAATCTGATTGGTTAAAACGATTGCCCGAACCACTTGTTTAGTGCTTTTTGAAATGATTTCTTCAAAAGCATCTTCATCTTTAACCGTATCTTCTTCTTCAGCAATTTTTTTCGAAGCACGATTTTTAAGAAAAAAATGTGTTCTAATTACCATCAAAACAGCAAGCACAATAAATATAAAAATCATAAAATTACCACTTATCGCGATAAGTAAAGCAACAAGGCCCGAAACGGTAAAAGCGATTAATGCGGTTAAAAACCATCCGCCAATTACCGCAAAAACCCCCGAAATCCGATATACTGCACTTTCACGATCCCACGCACGGTCTGAAAGCGATGTTCCCATAGCAACCATAAATGTTACATAAGTAGTTGAAAGTGGAAGTTTTAACGATGTACCGAAGGCAATTAAGATACTTGCCACTACTAAATTTACAGATGCCCGTAGTTTATCAAACGATGGTACATCGGGGTTGTTGAGATTGTTTTGTGGAATTGCTGTAAAACGCGATTGAACTGCCCTTGACACAGAACCGGGTAAAACCTGCACAAGCTTTTTGTTGAAATTGGTTGTTCCGCGAACCAACATCCGGGCAGCAAACGAAGAACCAAATCGCTCAGAACCTTCGTTTTGTCTTGATAAATCGAGGGAGGTGGCAATTACACTTTTTGCTTTTTTCGATAGGATCAAAGTGATGATCATAATTAAACCTGCAATTACCAACATGTAGGTTGGAGAAGAAACTTTCCCTCCCAATATTCCCATTGAGAAGGTATCGGCTCCGGTGGCCCCGGCAGCTGCCCACTCTTTAAACGCGTTGAACCCGGCCAACGGAACTCCTATAAAATTTACAAGGTCGTTTCCGGCAAATGCCATGGCAAGTGCAAATGTTCCGGCTAAAACAACAATTTTTAATATCTTAATATTGAATACCCACTTTAATAGTTGAATAAGAATTACCCAGAAAAAGAAGCCATAGGCTAAAATTAGCCCTGAATTTTGGTCTACCCAATTTTGCACAGTTATACCGCTATCCAATTCAATATTGGCATACGAAGAACCCTTCATTCCCTTAATTAATATAAAATAAGTAATAACCGTAATTGCCAGCCCGCCAAACGTAGAACCAAAATATTTCATTGGCCGTTTGTAATTGAAGGTAAAAATCAGCCGGGCAATATACTGAACAATTGCCCCCACAGTGAAGGCGATAACCACCGAGACCAGTATTCCCGTTATTATCGCCAGTGCCTTTTCCGAATTAATGTACTTGTACAATTCCATTACAACGGAACCGCCTGCACTTTTAATTTTTACCACCGATACTGCCACTGCAGCCCCTAATAGTTCGAAAACGATAGAAACAGTTGTGGATGTTGGCATTCCAAAAGTGTTGAACAAGTCGAGAAGGATAACGTCAGTTATCATAACTGCCAGAAAAATTATCATGATTTCGGAGAAGAAAAACATGTCGGGATGAAAGATCCCCTTTCGGGCAACCTCCATCATCCCGGTTGAAAAAGTTGTTCCGATTAGTACACCCAAACTTGCCATCAAAAAAATGACCCACTTTGGGGCAGCTTTCGAACCAATAGCAGAATTAAGGAAATTAACTGCATCGTTACTAACTCCAACAATTAAATCGGATATAGCCAAAGCGAACAGAACAACAACAAGAACGATGTAAAAAGTTTCCATTATTTAGTATATTAATTACGGGCGGCAAATATATAGGCTAAGTAATAACTTAAACCGCAATACAACATTAAAAAAATATTAACTAACCATGAAATTACTGTTAATCAGCAAATAGAATAAACTTGTTACTATTCAGCAGGTTTAATGTCTTGGTTATCAATAACCCCATACTTTTCCCATAGGTCCGTAGTACTCCCATGGAGGATTCCTATGGAAAGCTTGGGGGTAAATGTTATGAGAATCTGTAGCCTTGGTGAGATTTTTGTTTTTCTTGAACAAAAATTATATCAAAACGGGCTGACAACCAACGATTTAAATTTCACTCGTACTGCTGAGTAGTAACATAAATTTTATACTTTTGCTCAAATTTTAATTGCAATGAGAACATATTCTTCTACACTTTTGTCAACTATTGTATCGGTTATTTTAACCATTCTTTCGCTGTTTTTTATGTTATTGGCATATGCTTATGGCGATAATATTATCGTATTTGTTTTAACTACATTGTTGTTCTTTTTAGCTTCCTATTTTTCAATTTTATTTATATTGAAAAAATATATTAACGACAGGGTCCGTCCTATTTACAATACCATCAGGGATTTGCCTTTAAGCGGTAAAAAGATGGAAGAGAGGTCGTTGCACTCAAATAGTTTACTCCACAATGTTAAAGATGAGGTTGAAGAATGGGCCAAAACCCAGCTAAAAGAGATTGAGCGCTTGAAAGATCTGGAACGCTATCGAAAGGATTTTGTTGGTAATGTTTCGCACGAGTTAAAAACACCTATTTTTAATATTCAAGGTTATGTTTTAACACTTTTGGAAGGAGGGATGGATGATCCCAAAATTAATCACCGTTACTTATCGAGAACCGAAAAAAGTATAGACAGGATGGTTTCGATTGTAGAAGATTTAGAATCGATTACAAAACTTGAATCGGGCGAATTGAAGTTAAATTTAGTAAAGTTCGACATTGTAAAGACTGTTGAGGAAGTAATAGAAATGGAGCATTTACATGCTGCTGAACGAAAAATTAAAGTTCAGATTATTGATAGGCCGGAAAAACCTGTTTATGTAAAAGCCGACAAAAAAAGAATGATTGAAGTGCTTACTAATCTCACCATAAATGCAATTAAATATGGTAGGAAAAAAGGGCATGTGAATATATCTTTTCATCATATGGAAGACAACATTATTGTTGAAGTAGCAGACGATGGAATTGGAATGGAAAAGAAAGATTTGCCTCGAATATTTGAGCGTTTTTTCCGGGTTGATAAATCCAGATCGCGCGAACAGGGAGGAACAGGCCTCGGACTTTCAATTGTAAAACATATTATTGAAGCCCATAACCAGTCTATTAATGTTAGGAGTGTGGTTGACAAAGGGACTACTTTCAACTTTACACTTGAAAAAGCCAAATAAAACAGCAATATAAATCGTGGTAATTTACTTTATTCCAATATAACAACAGAGTGGCAATTTGAAAAAAATGAAAATTTTCGACATTATATTTCATAATCGGTAGAATAGAATAACTTTGCCTCAATTATTATTTATTCTTTAATTTTCAATGTTTACATTTATCACAAAAATTTTAAAGCATGAGTGAAGAGAAATTCAAAGTATTATTAGTTGATGATGAGTTGGATATTTTAGAATTCTTAAGTTACAACCTTGAGAAAGAAGGTTACACGGTTTATACTGCAAAAAATGGTATTGAAGCTCTGAAAGTGGCAGAGAAAAAAATCCCGCACCTTATTATCCTCGATGTAATGATGCCTGAAATGGATGGAATTGTGGCGTGCGAAGAGTTGCGAAAAATCCCAACTTTAAATAATAGCGTTATTGCTTTTTTAACCGCACGTGGTGAAGATTATTCACAAATTGCCGGTTTTGAAGCCGGTGCCGACGATTATATTACAAAACCTATTCGTCCAAAAGTATTGATAAGTCGCGTAAAAGCCTTGTTGAAACGGACAGGTGAAACTGCAGTTGCTACGTTGGTTGAAGATACAAATACAGTAAACGTAGGAAACCTTACAATTGATAAAGAGAGGTATCTTATTCGCATTGACGATGTTGAAATGGTACTTCCCCGTAAAGAGTTTGAATTGTTGTCATTGTTGGTCTCAAAGCCTGGAAAAGTATTTACGCGCGAAGAAATTTATTCCTCGGTATGGGGAGTAAATGTGGTAGTTGGCGACAGGACCATCGATGTTCATATTCGTAAGCTGCGCGAAAAAATTGGGAACGACCACATTAAAACCTTAAAAGGAATAGGATACAAGTTTGTGGAGTAAATAATTTCCGTGCTAATTTACAGATTGATTATTAAACAACTCAATTTACAAATCATTAGTGTCCGGTAAAAGTTTTAAGATTGCTTTGTTACACTTGCAATGACGGGCGTTTCAAATCATAAAAACTTTAGTTGTAGGTCATTGTGACCGCGAGGAACGAAGCGGGAAACAATCTGTTTCAATATTCTCATTTTTACCGGACAACTCAATTTACATATATTGGAATGGGGCAATCGCCCCATTTTTATTTTTGTTGCCAAATTCAGATAAAATAAATTATTAGATATAAAACCGAAAACCCCAAACTGTAACCTGCAAGAATTTGGTTTAACTTGTGTTTGTTTAGGATTAAACGCGCCGTTCCAATCACTCCCGAGATTATTGTTACGAACAAAATTGACCAAATTGGATTTATTCCACTACGGAAAGAAAGAGCAAAAATAGTTCCGGTTATTCCTCCAACAGCAGCCATGTGGTTGCTGATTTTCCACTTAAACGAAATAAGCAACAATGCGATTATTACAAATACCGATGCTACTAAAAACAACTTAAAAACCGGAAAAGCTTCCATTCTGCCTAAAAGTACAAAGCCTATATAATAAAATATAGCTGACGATAAAAGAGGAATAACCCTGTCCTGGCTTTTTTCCATTGAAATGTCGAATTTGGGATTAAGGGCTAATATTGCAACCGATATCAGTGGTAAAATACATGTTGAAAAAAGCACCACTAACAGAACAATCCGTTTGGCATCCCAGTTAAGCATCGAAAAATAAAATCCCGAATTAAAAAGCAGTAAAAACCCTAAAGTAGGAATTAGTACCGGATGAAAAACAATGGATATAATTTTTGCAAATTTAGTTGCCATATTATAATTCTTTTCTAAGTCTTGCCACAGGAATTCCAAGTTGCTCGCGGTATTTTGCAACTGTTCTTCGGGCAACATTGTACGTTTTTTCTTTTAAAATTTGTGCCAGTTTTTCATCGGTTAAGGGCTTGTCTTTACTTTCGTTGTCAATACATTCGTGAAGTATCATTTTTATTTCACGCGTTGAGACTTCTTCTCCATCGTCTTTTTGAAGACCTTCAGAAAAGAAATATTTTAATGGATAAATCCCGAAATGCGTTTGAATATATTTACTGTTCGAAACCCTTGAAATAGTTGATATGTCGAGGTTGGTCCGTTTTGCAATATCTTTTAAAATCATGGGGCGCAACTTGGTTTCATCACCGTCCTGAAAATATCCTTTTTGATAATTGATGATTTCGGACATGGTAAGCAAAAGTGTAGTTTGCCTTTGTTGAATAGCATCGATAAACCATTTTGCAGAATCGAGTTTTTGCTTTACAAAAAGAAAGGCTTCTTTGTTATTTTTATTTTTGTGGTTCTCACCCATCGCATGAAGCATGCCAAGGTAAGTATCGTTTATTATTAAGTTTGGTACGTTGCGTTGGTTAAGTGACAGGTTTAGTTCGCCATCTTCGTTGTCGAGAATAAAGTCGGGGACAATGTGTTGATTCGACTTGTTTAATGGATTGCTATACGAACTTCCCGGTTTTGGGTTGAGTTTTAAAATCTGCTCAATTCCTTGTTTTAACTCTTCATTGGTGAGTTCGAGCTTGCTTTGTATTTTGGTGTAATGTTTTTTTGTGAATTCAGGGAAAAAGTCGGTAATAATTTCTTTTGCCAATTGAAGGTTCTTGCTATTTTTTCTTTTTAACTGAATAGTCAGGCATTCGCGTAAATTGCGGGCTCCAATTCCCGGCGGGTCAAATTTCTGAATTTCCAAAAGAATCTTTAAAAGCACCTCTTCCGAAACATCCATGTTCATATTAAAAGCTAAATCATCAGAAATAGACATTAAATTGCGTCGGAGGTAACCGTCATCGTCAATATTCCCAATAATGTATTCGGCCAATTCTTTTTCTTCTTCGGTAAGGGTTACCAAACTTAACTGCTCGTATAAAAATTCGTGAAAAGTAGTGCCAATTGAAAAAGGTAATTCAACGTATTTGTCGTCTTTCGAAAAATTGTTTGTATTTAATTTATATGAAGGAATGTCCTCATCCGCGGCGTAATAATCGTCGAACGTAAACTCATCGTTGTCAACGTCTTTTTCAACGTCAGCGTCCTCCGAAACATCTTCATCCTCCAAAGATACCGGGTTGTCCGATTCTAATTCTAATACCGGATTTTCTTCCAACTCTTTTTTAATGCGTTGCTCCAGTTGTAAAGTCGGGATTTCCAGAAGCTTTATTACCTGTATTTGTTGAGGCGAAAGCTTCTGAAGCAATTTCTGTTGTAATGATAATTTTTGCTCCATTTCCCATTTGTTAATACTGTAAATTTAGTATTTTTTTTTGAGTGTATATCCTAACCTTCATTATTCACAAAATTATTCTATTCCGAAGTCAAACTGCTTTGAATAACGAAAAATCATGAATAATGCAGGCTAAAAATTATTTTAGAATTCAGCACTTTTAGGAGTGCGTGGAAAAGCAATAACGTCGCGGATGTTTCCCATCCCGGTTACGAACAATATAAAGCGTTCAAAGCCAAGTCCGAAACCACTGTGTTTTACCGAACCAAATCGGCGTGTATCTAAATACCACCACATTTCATCTGTCGGAATATTCATTTCATTCATCCGGGTTTCCAGCTTTTCAAGGTTCTCTTCGCGTTGCGAACCGCCAATAATTTCGCCAATTTGCGGAAACAAAACATCCATGGCACCAACTGTTTTACCATCGTCGTTTTGTTTCATGTAAAAGGCTTTTATGCCTTTGGGGTAATCGGTTAAAATTACCGGACAGTTAAAGTGTTTTTCAACCAAATAACGCTCGTGTTCGCTTTGTAGGTCAACTCCCCATTCAACGTGGAATTGGAATTTTTTCTTTTTGAAAGGTTTTGAATTTCGTAAAATATCTATTGCTTTTGTGTAGGTAATTCGAATAAAATCGTTGTTCAAAACAAACTTTAACTTTTCAATTAAATCCATCGAACGTTGGTCTTGTGGCTTGTTTTTTTCTTCTTGTTGCAGGCGGCCAGCCAAAAATTGTAAATCGTCCATGCAATTATCCAAAGCGTATTGAATTAACGACTTTAGGAACTCTTCAGCCAAATCCATGTTGTCTTTTAAATCATAAAAAGCCATTTCCGGTTCAATCATCCAGAACTCTGCCAGGTGGCGGGTTGTGTTTGAATTTTCGGCACGGAAAGTTGGTCCGAAAGTGTAAATTTCGCCCAATGCCATTGCGCCCAACTCGCCTTCCAGCTGCCCTGAAACGGTGAGATTAGTGGCTTTACCAAAAAAATCCTGACTGTAATCAATTCTACCTTTTTCGGTTAACGGCGGATTTTCGGGGTCCAGTGTACTTACCCTAAACATTTGACCAGCTCCTTCTGCATCGCTTGCTGTTACAATTGGAGTGTGTAAATAGTTAAACCCTTTGTTGTTAAAATAGTTATGAACAGCAAAAGCCATGGCATGTCGAATCCTAAAAATAGCGCCAAATGTATTGGTTCGAAAACGTAAATGGGCATTTTCACGCAAAAATTCAAGCGAATGTTTTTTGGGCTGAATTGGATATTTCTCTGGGTCTGCCTTTCCAAGTATTTCTATTTCGTTGGCAATTAATTCTATGTTTTGGCCGCTTCCAGCCGATTCGGCTAATTCGCCGAGAACCGAAATAGCCGCTCCGCTTGTAATATTCCGTAACAACTCTTCGTTAAAATTAGCAACATCGGCAACTATCTGAAGATTTAAAATAGTTGAACCATCGTTTAGCGCAATAAAATTTACATTTTTACTTCCCCTCTTTGTGCGTACCCAACCTTTTGCAGTTACTTTTTCTCCCGGTTTTCCTTGTTGAAGGATGTTTTTAATTTTTAACCTTGCCATAATAAAACGACTTTATAGAATATTCAATTTTTTGTTTTGAAGGGGACAAAAATACATTTTTATTGGTGACAATCAGCGGGGGAGCAATTCTTTTTGTGGAGTTTTTCGATAAAGTATTAAAATAAAAAACCACCGGCTTTAGAACCGATGGTTTTCATTTTCGAATTGATTGATTAATTCCTGTTTTTGAATAGGAAATATAAAAAACCCGGGAGAAATAGAATTTCACCCGGAATAATTATTTTTATTTTCTTTTTAATGTTCCGGGAACTGGTACTTTAGCTTTGGCCATGTAACCCAAGTCGCCCATTATAAATTTCTGTGGACCTAATTTCATGTCAGAGTTCATCATTTCGTCGAATGTAACCTCTTTCCCGGTGTAAGCAGAAACACGTCCCATTATTGCCATCATTACAGAAATGGCAGTCTCTTCGGCTTCGTTAAACGGAATATCCTGACGGATGCAGGTAATCAAATCTTTGTGTTCCTGAACGTAAGGACTAACTTCTGATTTTTCGGCCATAAATAATTCATTTCCTGCCGCATCAATAATCTGAGGTTTGTGGCCCACAGTAGTTGCAATTGCTTTTGTTCCGTGGAAAATTTCGTAAACACCATTTGTGCAGCTGTTTATCTGGCGGCACATACTGTGTATTTGTCTTCCATCTTCCATAACGTAGTCAATACTAAAATTATCGTATTGGTCGCCGGTTACCCTGCGTTGACGTGAACCAAAACCGAGGGCTTTTACCGGGTGAGCACCGAAATACCAATGAGCAACATCAAGGTTGTGTACGTGTTGCTCAACAATATGGTCGCCCGAAAGCCATGTCCAGTTTACCCAGTCGCGGATCATCCATTCCATTTCGCTCCAGCTCGGCTTATTGTCGCGATACCAAAGTTGGCCTCCATTCCAGTAAACATTTGCTGAAACAAGGTCGCCAATACCGTTATTATCATTCAGTTGTTTGAAAAGCTCAATGTAGCTTTTTTCGTGGCGACGTTGTGTCCCTGTAACAACTTTTAACCCGGCTGCCTCAGCCATTTTTGCCGCAGCAATTATCTGGCGGACTCCTGTAGGGTCAACAGCAACAGGTTTTTCCATAAAAACATTTTTGCGTGCTTTTACGGCTGCCTCAAATTGTTGAGGACGGAATTTTGGTGGAGTTGCAAGAATAACAATGTCAACACCCGAAGCGATAACTTTTTCGAAGGCATCGAAACCTATAAAACAATTTTCATCGGCAACTTCAGTTTTTGATTCGTGGTTTTTAATTTTTTCCCTTAAACTGTCAAGCCGATCTTGAAAAACATCGCCCAAAGCAGTAATTGTTACGGTAGCACCACCGGCATCTAAAAAGTTAACTGCTGCCCCCGAACCACGACCACCACAACCAATAACTCCAGCTTTTAATACTTTACCTTCAGGAACGGTATCCAGCATAGGAGGATATTTGTATTCTCTTGGAGTCCAGTTGCACGAATCAGCAGCTCCAGCACCTGTGTTACCACCGCCTGCAGCGCAAGATGATAATGTTCCTGCTCCCATTGCCCCGGCGGCGCCAACTACGGCTGCTCCGGCTAAAAATTTTCTTCTTGAAAAGTTACTTTCACTCATGATAAAATGTTTTAGTTGAATTTTAGGATTATAAAAATATTAATTTTTTCCCGTTTTCTCGTCAAATTCACAAATAACTCTGAAACTTATATAATTACAGTCGGATAACCACCAAATACTTTTAGGCATTTGGGGGTCGGTTTTCATCCACGCTTTCCTTTTTGTAAAGTCGCGGGCAGCACTTCTAACTTCTCCAATTCCACTTTTGAACGAACCTCCACGAATTACATGATTCTCCCCCTCTGCCGGACCTCTTGGGTCGCTTGCACCTGCTTGCAATTGTCCGTATGCATCTTCGGCGTACCAGTCTAAACAATATTCAGCAGCATTCCCCAGCATGTTTTTTAATCCAAAGGGATTGGCTTCAACACTTTCAGGTTTAGCAGTTCTTAAGTTACTGTTTGTATTAAAAATTATGTAGTTGTTAATCTCGTTGCTTCCTTTTCCAAACAGTTTTCCAATGAAACCTTTTTTGACAAAATCTTTTGGGTTCCCTTCAAAAAAGAAAGGCGTTTCTGTTCCCCCACGGGCTGCATATTCCCATTCGGCTTCGCTTGGTAAACGATAGGTTTTCCCGGTAACTTTAGATAGCCATTTGCAGAAAGTTTCTGCCGAATGATAACTCATTGTAATTGCCGGACGGATTCCTAATCCCCAGTTTTGGTCGGGTTGTCCGTATGGAGGAGTTGGCCCTGAAATTGCATCAACATCGGCTTCTGTGCGAGAACCTTCGGTGTCGGTTGACCGTCCTTCGGAAGCTGTTGCGCTGTAAAATGCCAAATATGTATCCCAGGTAGTTTCTATTTCTGCCATAAAAAACGGACTCAGTTTTACCTCTTTTTGTGGACCTTCGTCAGTTTTGCGAAATTGTTCGTTTTTTGGGCTGCCTATTTTAAAATTTCCTCCCGGAATAGCCTTCATATTAATTGATATTGTAGTTCCCGGAATGGTTTCGGTAAAATCTTCAAACGAAGTAACTTTTGCGGTCTCTGTAAAACGCTCAACATTTTTGTTGCCGGCATTTCCAAATTTTACATTTTGTGCATGCAAAGCGTTTGGATTGTAATGGCCAACATTTAAATGGCAATTGATACAACGTAATTCCTCTTCGTTTTGCGAATAGTAGAGGTGTGCGGCCTGTCCCTCTTTTGTTAAGGTTAACGGAAATAAATTTTCATGGCATTTCAAACACGATTCTTTAAATACAAAATGTTGGGCTTGCTCCAGCGTCGATTTTGCTTCCCAATTAAAATCGGCACTGTCTTTAAATATATAACCATATAAATCTCTCGACGATGCAATTATTTTCTCCTTTAAATAACCTTGCCCTTTTGGTGGCAAATGACATTCAACACACCCAATATGGATACCCACCCGTGTATCGTGGTGGACCGAAAGTTTCCAGGAATCGAAAACATGGGGATGAACGTGGCACATTTCGCAAGACTTATTGGTTGAGGTGGTTTCTACCGCTTTGTGTGAATATACGGAGACAAATATTCCAATTACAAATCCAATGAATATTACGAGAAGAAGTTTTTCTCTTAAGTATTTGCCCAGTTTCTTCAACATGATTTATCTTTTGATTTTTAGGTAATTCATAAAAATGTCCCCAAATTTAGTAATTTATTAAAAGTTTGCTCAGTGTTTATAATATTTAGAATGAATTTATCCTGCATTATTCATAAAATTATTCTATTCCGAAGTCAAACTGCTTTGAATAAAGAAAATGCTCGATTTTTGTTTCTCAAAATAGCTAAGGCTATTTCTGTGAGCCTCAACTCT
>VAPK010582184.1_pt1 | contig 12995 bp, 9 predicted proteins | sample 3395031 | NCBI WGS metagenome assembly VAPK01 (sample SAMN08290443, study PRJNA428436) | hydrothermal vent metagenome | isolation source: Deep-sea hydrothermal vent chimney 1 | place: Pacific Ocean: Juan De Fuca Ridge | reverse complement strand
TTGCCAGTAAAATAGAACTGGCTAAAGCGGAAATTGGCGATTTGGTTGCAGTTTACCAATCCGGTGCCTACGGTTTCAGCGCCAGTCCCAGTGCCTTTCTCAGTCATCCTTCAGCCAGTGAAGTTTTGGTCTGATTCCCGGTAACAAATAAAAAAAGAATTCATATTATGTGTGGCATTGTTGGAATATTTGATTTATCAGGTCCTTCCGTTATAGACCGCAATCTTTTGTCAAAGATGAATGAAACACAATTTCATCGTGGCCCCGATGAAGGAGGATTGCATACTGAGCCTGGTGTTGGACTCGGTCATCGACGACTATCAATTATAGATTTATCATCCGGCCAACAACCACTTTTCAATGAAGATAATTCGGTTGTGGTTGTTTACAATGGTGAAATATATAATTTCAGGACCTTGGCGAAAGAACTAAAAACTTGCGGCCATGTATTTCATACGCACTGTGATACAGAAGTCATCGTCCATGCCTGGGAAGAATGGGGAGAACAGTGCGTTAATCATTTTCGTGGTATGTTTTCTTTTGCTCTTTGGGATCGCAAACAGCAAAGCCTTTTTCTTGCTCGAGATAGATTGGGAATTAAACCTTTATTCTATGCTGAGCTCGCAGAGGGTCAGTTAATATTTGGCTCCGAACTTAAATCCTTACTCTGTCATCCATTATTGAAAAAAGAGATAGATCCGTATGCTGTAGAAGACTATTTTGCTTTTGGCTATATTCCAGAACCCCGCTCAATTTACAAACAGGTAAAAAAACTTTTACCCGGTCATTTTCTTTGCATCAACCGCGGCAAACCATTACAGGCCCCTGTTGAATACTGGGACGTCCCCTATAAACCGGTAGATATTGGCAATGAATCTGACATACAACACGAACTTATAGAGCGATTGCGTGAGGCGGTTGATATACGACTTGTGTCTGAAGTACCTTTAGGAGCCTTTTTATCCGGTGGCGTTGACTCCAGTGCAATTGTCGCCATTATGGCCCAACAAAATTCAGATGCACCTATTAATACCTGCTCAATTGGATTCGGCGACAAAAAATTTAATGAAACTGAATTCGCAAACATGGTCTCAAAACGTTATCAGACAACCCATTATGAAGAATACGTTGATCCTGATGATTATGATCTTATAGATACCCTTGCACATTTATATGATGAACCTTATGCGGATAGTTCAGCGATTCCAACTTATCGAGTATGTGAACTGGCAAAAAGGAAAGTGACAGTAGCCCTGTCTGGTGATGGTGGTGATGAGAACTTTGCAGGTTACCTTCGGCACCGTTGGCATATGGATGAAGAAAAGATTAGAAATCATTTTCCTCAGGCCATACGTAGGCCATTCTTTGGTATGCTTGGACGTTATTACCCCAAGCTAAACTGGGCACCAAAGATATTTCGAGCCAAATCAACTTTCCAGTCTCTAGCACGCGATACTGTGGATTCATATATGTACAGCATGTCAGTGATAAACAATGATATGCGTAACTCTTTATTTTCTGATGAATTTCGAAAACAATTAGGCGGCTACAATGCGAAAGAAGTATTTCGCCATCACTTGAAAAAAGCACCCACCGATCATCCGCTATCACTCATCCAGTATTTGGACACCAAGACATATTTGCCTGGCGACATCCTTACAAAAATAGACCGCGCAAGTATGGCGCATTCGCTTGAAGTACGTGTGCCAATTCTGGATCATAAATTTGTTGAATGGGCATCTGGACTACCACCAGATATTAAACTAAAGGGCAGAGAAGGTAAGTATATTTTCAAGAAAGCTTTAGAGCATCATCTGCCGAATGATGTATTGTACCGTCGTAAAATGGGTTTTGCCGTGCCTCTGGCTAATTGGTTTCGCGGCCCACTTCATGGCCGAATCCGCTCTGCTGTGCTTGATGGAAACCTGCAAGCGATGGGAATATTCAACAACAACTATTTGGTACGGTTGGTCGATGAACATCAATCAGGAAAAAATGATCACAGCACCGCCTTATGGTCACTTCTTATGTTTGAAGCATTTAATCGGAATTTGCTCGCAGGCAACAAAGTATAGTGATAAGCCCCAAAAACAAATAGGCAAATCATAATCGGATACAAGTATTTAAAAGGAAATATTTTGAGTCTTAATCATAGTTTAATACGCATTCTCGGAGGACTATTATCACCCTCGGGGCATAGAGCCAAGCTATCAATTTTGATGTTCCATAATGTTACTGAAGATCCCGACCCATTACGTGATTCTATAGATGCTGCATGGTTTAATTCTATAATGGGGTTTTTGAGCGAATCATTTAATGTGTTACCACTATCAGAAGCAGTTCAGATGTTGGCTGCACAAAAACTACCTGCGCGGAGTGTGTGCATTACATTTGATGATGGCTATGCTGATAATCACCGTGTGGCAATGCCAATTCTGAAACAATGGGATTTACCTGCAATATTTTTTATATCAACAGGCTTTCTTGATGGCGGTCGGATGTGGAATGATACAGTAATTGAGGCCATCAAAAAAATGCCGGGTTACAGTTTGGATTTAACCAAATTCAATTTAGGTGTAATGCCCATACAAAATTGGGAGCAACGAAACCTGGTGGTAAACAAACTCCTATCAACTCTAAAACACTTACCTTTACTTGAACGAGAAAATTCTATAAATCAATTTCTTAGTGACTCAGGCGTAAATGTTAATGTACAACCTATGATGAGCAAAACACAGGTTCGTGAAATACATAGCGCAGGAATGGAAATTGGCGGACATACGATCAATCACCCAATACTCAACGCGGTAAGTGAGAAGGATGCGTGGGAAGAAATTGTAGGAGGCAAACAGGAATTAGAAAAAATAGTTGGTGGCTCTGTGGATGTTTTTGCCTACCCTAATGGAAAACCCGACGAAGATTATAGCTATGAACATGTCAAGATACTTAAAGCAGCAGGATTTAAAGCAGCTGTTAATACAAGTTGGGGAGCGGCGACAGCATCGACTGATTGTTTCCAGCTACCTCGTTTCACACCATGGGATAAAGATCATCTAAAATTCGGTATTCGCTTACTATTAAATTGTCGCCGTAATGGTGAAGTTGTTAACCAAACAGACATGCAAGAATAATCCTTATTTTCAGTAAGGATGTTGTTTAGAGGCTTACAGGGAGAAGACGGTTCGTTCACCAATTTATGAAAAAATATACGTAGAACGCACATATATATTAAATATGATAGTCAAAACTAAGTTGTATTATTATATGCAAACTCACACTACCGATGTAGGGAATACTACGTGCGAGATCTAATTGTAACTTTAATAGTCATTGGAGTCATACCCTATGCTTTAGCACGACCTCATATTGGGCTATTATTATTTGCATGGATTTCATATATGAATCCACATCGACTATCATGGGGATTTGCTTACCACTTCCCTTTTGCCGCAATATCTGCAGCGGTAGTTTTTCTTGGCTTGCTATTTTCAAAAGAACCAAAGCGGATACCAATAACTCCTGTTACTATTTTCTGGCTTCTATTTGTCATGTGGCCCTTCATTACGACATATTTTTCTTTAGTCCCCGAAGATGCCCACTTTGGTTGGGTGCGATTTGTTAAAATTCAGGTGATGGTATTAGTTACTCTGATGTTGATAACATCAAAAGAAAGGATCTTTCAATTTATCTGGATAATTGTGATTTCCATAGGTTTTTTTGGAGTAAAGGGAGGGATTTTCACGGTCTTGTCGGGCGGCAATTTTCGTGTATGGGGGCCACCAGGTAGTTTTATCGAAGGTAACAATGAACTTGCTTTAGCATTAATTATGGTTCTCCCATTAATGCGATTTTTGCAGATGGAATCCAAAAATAAATGGGTCAGGTGGGGGTTATTGTTGTCTATGTTATTTTGTGGATTTGCTATATTATCATCATACTCAAGGGGTGCTTTTCTCGCGGCAGCAGCCATGTTGATTGTTTTCTGGTTAAAAAGCAAAAAGAAATTAATTATTGGTATTGCACTCGTATCGTGCGTTATCGCAGGTTTGGGATTTATGCCTGACGAATGGTTTGATCGCATGAATACCATTCAGACCTATCAAGAAGATAGCTCAGCGATGGGGCGAATTAATGCCTGGTGGTTCGCATTTAATGTTGCTAATGATCGGCCGTTAGTCGGTGGTGGATTTCATGTATTTAACCGGGAATTATTTTACCAATATGCTCCTATTCCTGAAGATTTTCATGACGCTCATAGCATTTACCTTGAGGTACTAGGAGAGCACGGATACGTAGGCTTGTTCCTTTTTCTGTCTATGTGGTTTCTGGCTTATCGCACGGGTACATGGATTAAAAAACATACAAAGAAATATAATAATCTGGCCTGGTCATCTGAACTAGCCAGTATGTTGCAAGTAGGCATGGTAGGTTATGCTGTTGGTGGAACCTTCCTGGGATTAGCATATTTTGATTTGCCTTATCATTTTATGGCATTAATGGTTTTAACACGGTTTGTGGTTGAAAAGGAGCTGAGCAACCTGGAATCGACCAAACAGGAAGAAACTGCTATCCATATAAATTCAAACAGGCTATTGCGTCCATAGTTACAAAGAATATATCTTCGACCATTCGATATAGAACATATCATTATGCTAACGACTTAGATGAAATTATATATCTTTGGCTGGATGATCTTTTTTGAATAAAATAACATATACATAAATTATGAAAATCCTGTATCACCATCGCATTGCATCAAAAGACGGACAATATGTACATGTGGAAGAGCTAACAAACGCGCTTCGCAGCCTTGGCCATGAGATTATTCTTGTTGGCCCAATTATGGTAGGGAATGATAAGTTTGGTTCCGACGGTGGCATTGTATTTTATCTAAAAAAATACATACCAAAAGTATTGTATGAGTTTATAGAATTATCATATAGTATTTTTGCTTACTTAAAACTAAGACGTGCCGTCATAAAGCACAAGCCAGATTTTCTATATGAAAGGTATAATTTATATATGCCTGCAGGCGTTTGGTTGAAGCGTCGTTATAATCTAATAATGCTATCAGAAGTCAATGCCCCCATATATGAAGAAAGAAACAAGTATGATGGTATCATCTTACATTCATTAGCTAAATGGTCAGAAAATTATGTATGGAAAAATGCTGATTATGTTTTGCCCGTAACTAATGTTTTAGCAAAAATAATTAAAACAACAGGTGTGCATGAAGATAATATTCACGTCATTCCAAATGGGATAAATATTGAACGATTTAAAGATGTACCAAATATTGAACTTGCAAAATCCAGGTTAAATCTATCGGGCAAACTTGTTCTTGGGTTCACTGGTTTTATGCGTGACTGGCATGGCCTTGAACGTGTAATTGATGTAATCGCTAATGACAAGGGAGCAGATATACATCTGCTACTAGTAGGAGATGGGCCAGCAAGAATTACCATTGAAAATAAGGCAAAAGAGCTAGGAGTAGAAAGTAAAGTTACTATAACAGGGATAGTAGAAAGAAATGATATACCAGATTATGTATCTGCATTCGATATTGCATTGCAGCCAGATGTGGTTAGCTATGCGTCTCCATTAAAACTTTTTGAGTATATGGCTTTAGGTAGGGCAATAATAGCTCCGCACACTGAAAACATATGTGAGGTGCTTAGTGATAATGTTGACTCACTGCTTTTTGATTCGAATGATCCCGATGATTTTCTATCAAAGATTACTGAACTCTGTACTAAAAATGAATTGCGCTTCCGTATTGGTCAAGGAGCCCGAGAAACAATTGAAAACAAAGGTTATTATTGGGAGGCAAATGCGCGAAGGGTTCTTAAGTTAATTACCGATAAAAATGATTCGTTGAATTAATTTTCGACTACTATTATTGCTAGTTCAGCTAGACGACTGCAGTAAATAAATTAATCTGATAATACAGTTAATAGCGCCTGCCAAAAATACCCGAGACACTATGTAATATTAACAATATTTGAATAATGTTTTAGCTTTACGGCCAGGCATTTATTTTTTTTAATTTATTTTTGAGTCCTGGCAAGGGGTAATGTTTAGCATATGCTTTTTTTGCATGGTATTTGGCTTTTTTATATTGTTTTCGATCATAGTAAAATAGCCCCATATTATAATGTATTTCAGGATCATCCGGATTTAATGACTCTGAAATAAGGTATTCTTTTTCGGCTTTTACGTAATTTTTTACCTTGTGCAAATGTATTGCATATAGCATGTGAGTTGTTGCATTTTTTGGCCTAAACCGGATAGCTCTATCAAAATAACAATCAACCGTGTATTTAGGATCATTGGGTAATGTGCTTTTCCTACCTTCACGTTGAAAACGAGACACTGCCAATAAGGCGCGGGGATGGTTGGGGATTCTCTTTAATGTATAATCTATATCATTAGCTATAGGGCCGGACTGCCCACTAATAAGATTCTCTACATTGGATGTAAAATGCGCAGACTCAACAAGGTTTATCAGGTGTCCGTGTTTTGATCCGCGCACTGGCACCCAGTTTTTTGGATCATAATAATCCCATGGTCCAATTCCATCAATGGGTATAAAAGAACCACATTCATATGAATCAGCCAGAGCCCTGCTAGAAACAATAATGCCATAGAAAATCAAAAGAATTATATACAGTTTATTAATTTTCATGCATCACCTTTCTCGTGCTGATATATAGCACATTAAATATTATCTAAATAATGTTAAACTGGATCCCCGTCTAAATTTTATTTATAAACACAACCCCATTTATCGAATTTTGAATCAGGCAGGTAAGATAATAATGTGCTTAAGGGCTGCAAGATAGCTCTCAATTTTTTATTATTTCTTATGCTGATAGAACCATTGCTCTAACATAGATAAGACCCATACCATAGTTCCATAATATGCAGCATGTCCTTTCCTATGTTTGTCAATAAGTTCATTGATAAACTGTTTTCTATATATTTTTCTATTCGACAGGTCATTCAATGAATCATATACGGTATCCTGTAAAACAGGCGATGTTTTCAACCACTCACCAAATGGCAAACCAAAGCCCTGCTTGGATTTTTTTAGAATGCTATCTGGAAGAAAATTCTTTTGTGCCTGTTTGAAAAAATAGCGAAGTTGTAAACCTTTAAGTTTAAGCTTAGGTGGAACCTTTGTCGATAAAGACACCATTCTGTCATCAATTAAAGGGTAACATACCCGTATACCTGCTAGTTCACACATCTTGTTAACTTTACGTAAATCATTGTCGGCAAGTGTAAATTTCCAATCCATGTATAACATACGATTAAGCATTGATTCTGTTGGCGCTTCATCATAAATATTCCTCAGCATTTCCAATGGACCATTAATATCAATACTATCGAGGAACTCAGGCTCGAATATTGATGCAGGCGAGAACATATGTAAAAAATTATAGTTCTGCATACGATCAGGCATTTTCACCAATGAATGTTCAATGTACCGTGCGATCTTTCGAGTAGGATAGAATTTCCGGATTAACTGTGAATTGAGAAAAGTTGGTTCCAGTATTTTATGACGTATCCAGGCGGGTAGCTGGCCATATATCGCAAATAATTTTTGTTCAGCATAACGACTATTGCCAGCAAATAGTTCGTCTCCACCATCACCTGCCAGCATGACTTGTGTACCATTTTCTTTTGCCAGGCGAGCACAGAAGTAAGAAGGGATCGCCGATGAATTACCAAAAGGTTCGTCATAAGCATTAGCAACCATCGGGAGTGCATCAGCTACATCTTCTGGGGTCACATAGTATTCATAATGTTCCAGACCATATTGCTTAGCAGCAATTCTCGCATAGAACATTTCATCATACCCTTCAGCCGAGAAACCTATTGAATAGGCTGGCACTGATTCTGGATTGAGTTCTGCTAATACTCCAGACACCGTAGAACTATCAATCCCGCCACTGAGAAAAGTGCCTGTGATACCGCAGGCATCATATTGACTAACAACTGTTCGCAGCGTGTCACGCAGTTCTTCTGAAAGAGTTTTCATTGAGTCGCCGGGGCTACTCTGAAAATCAGGTAACCAATAACGTTTTTCCTTAATGCGCCCATCTTTTAACTGTATATATTGAGCAGGCTCCAGCTTTCGAATATTGTCATAGATAGTAAGTGGACTAGGAATGGCATGGAAATATGTGTAGGCATATAAAGCTTGCGGGTTAATATTGGTCACGACACATGGATGTTGCTGAATGGCATCAAGAGAAGATCCAAATATCAATTCCCCGCTAGTTGTTAGAGTATATGCGAGAGGATATGTGCCCATTCGATCTATGGCGAGTAGAGCGGATCGGCTAGCCGGTTCCAGAACAGCGAGCAGAAAAAACCCTTCAAGTTGTTGCAGACATTCACTACCATATCTTTGATAGGCTTTGATAAGTGCGGCGGCCTGACCATGTGCTGTCGCATAGTCATTTAATTCACTGTTGTGCCATTGCGGCTGGCCAACGATCGCAGCGTGGGTCACCTGTTTATCGCAGATAGCAACATCATGACCTATCCCCACGGCATATATTGCGGACAGGTCAGTAACACTGCCAGTATCAGGTTGTTTTGATAATGTTAACGCACCCGCCATTTTCGATAGCGCTGTCTGACTATCCGCTCCCACCATTGCACCGAGCCAACCACAAATTCCTGTCATCGCTATAGCCTCCTAGTTACCTGAAATGAAATACTTATTTTTTGCCATAATGGATGGCAAATAAGGGGGGCAGGAATAGATATTGGCCAGTGTTTAGCGCTCACCTTAGTACGTAATAGCAAATTAAACATATTGTAAGTCATTGTTTATTATGTGATTATCTGTTTTTTAGTTTGCGGACTTATTATGGGCTGATTCTGAATTTTATTTTAAAGTATGAGATGAGCACCCTCGCGCCAAGGTTAACTCCATCTAGCCTGATTGAGACGTTACTGAAAGCCCTTTATTGTACCACCCTCAACGGACTTCTTTTATTGCAATGGCAACATTAAATCCCAACTGATGCAAAAGAGACAGCTACGTATAAGCTCAGACACCTGATTCTACTAGCATAAACCATAAACAGGTTTGTCTGAATGGTACTCGCCTGCCACCCAAAATTCTGTAGAAGGACTATCTTTTATTAAATTATGTTAGTGGTAATTATGTATTATTTTACTGCTAGTGGTCTACTGTGGCACCGCTCAATATGCTAAAATTAGCCAAAATGATGCATTAGCTTACGCAAGAGTCAAAGCTGGCCTTGAGATAAATAATTATTGATGCCATGCTATTTGCAGCAAAGAAGAACTACACATTTCAAAATATCGAGTGCTGTTTCTATTTTCCTGAAGAGAAATTGTATTAGTATTTGAGTTATGGCTTACGAGGTGGATACTAAGGTTTATTTCTTGCCTGGCTCATCAGGAAATTTATTCACACTCTACTTTACCCCATCACAAATAGTACATAATCGAGCAATCCTTTATATCCCTCCCTTTGCCGAGGAAATGAACAAGGCAAGGCGGATGGCTACACTTCAGGCATATCGATTTGCCCATCTGGGCTATGGAGTCTTATCCGTTGACCTATATGGGACAGGCGACAGCGAAGGCAACTTTGCTGATGCGCACATAGAACTGTGGCTGGATAATATGTGCACGGCTGTAAGCTGGCTCATAAACCAAGGTATAGAGAAAATATCACTCTGGGGACTACGCTTCGGGTGTTTACTTGCAGTTAAACTCTTGTCCCGTCTTGACTCTATGAATATCGACAAACTTATTCTGTGGCAGCCTGTAGTAAGAGGCGAACAGCTGATGACTCAATTCCTACGACTGCGTACAGCGGCTGAGCTTGTGAGTGGGGAAGAGAGATTGTCAGTCAATAAACTCCGCAACATGCTGGAAGCCGGAAAAAACATAGAGGTTGCCGGTTACGAACTTTCTCTCAAGCTGGTCAAAGGAATCGATGCGCTTACCCTGCCTTCTGAAGTCCCTAACGACTTTCCTGAAACAAACTGGATAGAAATAGCCTCCCAAATCAATCGACTGCCAGGTCCAGCTAGCACTCGGATAATACACGCATGGACTGAATCCGGAGCATCTGTATCTTTTTCCAGGATTGCGGCTCCATCTTTTTGGAATACTCCCGAGATCACAGCTGTTCCTGAGTTACTGGATAAATCATCGTGCCTGATGAACTAGATAAAACTACTCACGAGCAAGCTATCATATTCCCTTGCCAGGGAGATCAACTTGTTGGAATTGTGCATAAATCGTCTTCATCTGGCAAGCGAGGCGTTCTGATAGTTGTTGGAGGACCCCAATACCGAGCAGGCAGTCATCGACAATTCGTTTTACTCGCACGCTTTCTAGCACAAAGCGGCATTCCCGTTTTTCGATTTGACTATCGAGGAATGGGAGACAGTGGGGGGAGCAGCAGAACCTTCGAAGAAATTGATGACGATATATCTGCTGCAATAGACGAATTTTACATCCAGGTGCCGATACTTAAAGAAGTGGTTATCTGGGGACTGTGTGACGCAGCATCTGCTGCGCTCTTTTATGCGCAACAAGATCGACGCATAACGGGGTTAGTTCTTTTGAACCCATGGGTACGCAACGAAACAACTTTAGCTAAAACTTATATACGCAATTATTATTTTAAGCGAATTTTTAGCGCCGACTTTTGGCATAGCATACGCAGTGGTAAATTCAATTTTAGCGAAACTGTCAAATCATTTTATGACAACCTGATTATTGCCTTTGGTTTCAAGCATAAACTTCATAACCAACCAGCTTCTAATAAAAAAGATCAATATATGGATTCGAAAACAACTCATTCGACTGATTTCCCGGCACGAATGAGAGAAGGCCTTAAACAATTTTCCGGCAATATACTATTAGTACTTAGTGAAAATGACTTCGTCGCTACAGAATTTAAAAATGTGGTAAAAAACTCTCGCGCATGGCGTAATTTATTGAAACGATCCACAGTAACTCGGCTTGACATAGCTCAGGCCACCCATACTTTTTCGCGAAGTGACTGGCGTGATCAAGTCGCCAATGCAACAAAAGACTGGATGGCGCGGTGGTAAAACCTATAACTATCGAACAAGATATGCAGGTAAATATCTACTCGAATTTTAACTCGCTGCCTAATAAATATACCAGGATATATGACAGGGCTGAAGGAATCACATTTGACCAAACCCTTCCCTGGTTTGAGATATTTAGTACAATTATATTGTCCGAAGATACAGAGAAACTTCAAATTTATGCTGTTGAGAAACAAGACTCGACGGCATTAGGGTTTCTTCCCGTATATAAGACACGAATAAGTGCTGGTCCATTTAAATTTAATATATGTTCTTCACTATCGAATTACTACACTGCGAATTATGATGCCGTAATGTGTTCAGATGCAAACATAAAAATGATCTGTGATTATTTAGCCAATTCGTTTACCACCGATCCCGATGGTTGGCACTGGTTAGATATTAATCCAGTAAATATAGACTCCCCATTTTTTAATGCTCTTTCAACGGCTCTTAAAAAAAATGGTTTTTATGTAATACAATACTTTCGTTTTGCAAATTGGTATCTGGATGTCAATGGACGAACATTCGAAGAATACTTCTCAACGTTACCTACTGCACTCAGAAATCTTCTCCGACGGAAAAGGCAGAAGCTTGAAAAAGAAACTGATATACAGGTTAAAATTATTTCTTCTACCGATGAATTAGAATTGGCAATGAAGCACTATTGGTGTGTGTATGAGAATTGTTGGAAACCTGCTGAACCCTATCGACATTTTATTAATAAATTAGCAGATCGTTTTTGTAACGAAGGCTGGCTTCGCCTTGGCATACTCTACGTAAATGGACAGCCAGCCGCAGTACAGATGTGGTTTGTATTTGAAAAAACTGCCTCTATATTCAAACTCGCCTATGACAAACAGTTTAAACAGTTTTCAGTCGGTTCAATTCTTACTATGGAAATGATGAAATATACGATTGATGTAGATCACGTCAATTGTGTAGACTATTTATTAGGTGATGATAAATATAAACGTAATTGGATGTCCTCCCGGCGAAAAAAATGGGGGATTCGGGCTTATAGAAGTAAACTTTCTATCTCTGCGGCAAAATTACTACGTCCCATCCAATGGGCTATGCGTAGAACTCGCTCACTACTGCAACAGGCTAGATAGAATATGCTACATAGAACCATATGTATAAGAAAAACAATCTTTACAGATATACTAGCGGATTCTGGTACACCGAAAATATGACTGGTTCCTCTGATAATATTTTCCAGACGATATCCATGTCACCTGTTTTGCACTGGAATTGCCTTGGCTGGTCAAATGTGAAGGGCTGTAGTTCGATCATTGATCATCGTAAAATTTACTATCTCCCTAGTGGCCGAGCAGCAATCGCTGCAGCTCTGGAAGTTTTAGGAATAAAGGAAGGTGATGAAGTTTTATTCCCTGCCTACCATTGTCCCTCTATGGTGGAACCTGTCATATGGATGCATGGTGTCGAAAATTATTTCTGTATAAATTCGGATATGTCTCCTGATCTAACAGATATAGAACAAAAAATTTCAAGCAACACGAGAGCTATCGTTGCTGTACACTATTTTGGTTTCCAGCAGGATATGTCGCGACTACGTGAACTATGCGATACACATTCTCTTTATCTTATCGAGGACTGCGCTCACTGCTACTTTACACCCGGCACAAAAAACTCTATTGGTTCATTCGGCGATCTAGTCATTGCAAGCCCAAGAAAGATTTTTTCCTCTATAGATGGCGGACTGTTAATCTCAGGCCGTCAGCAGATAACAGCGATAAAAAATCATTACCCGGGAATTTCCTATAACCTGAAAATGGCATTGAATATTATTGAAACCGCAGTAAAGCATGATCGAATGCGCGCATTACACGCTTTACTATCTTTCAAAAACTTTCT
>VAPK010707456.1_pt1 | contig 12996 bp, 8 predicted proteins | sample 3395031 | NCBI WGS metagenome assembly VAPK01 (sample SAMN08290443, study PRJNA428436) | hydrothermal vent metagenome | isolation source: Deep-sea hydrothermal vent chimney 1 | place: Pacific Ocean: Juan De Fuca Ridge | reverse complement strand
GGGGTAATTGGGTTGTTTAGTTTTAGACCCCACAACCTGTTTTCTTGGTATAACTGTGCTGATTGGTTAATTTGAGCCCATAAACATGCGGGCAGCAAAAAGAAAAAAAATAACCATTTGTAAAACATCGCACAAAGGTAACTTTCTGTCCGTTCCAATCAATACCTACTAATATAATGTTGCATTTTATTAATGAACATGCAATCTTGTAGCAATGAATGGTCTCAAGCAAATGTGGGTAAGAATATTTGGAGCTAGTAGTAGTGAATTTGTCGGCTTTAGGCTATTGGTTTTTACTGCGTTGATTTGCTCGCTTGGTCTTGCTTTTGCTAATTATTTTTCTAAATCTTATTATAATAATTACGAAAAGGATACAAAACTATTAGATAGTTTACTGCTGGTAATGGGTCAAAATACGCCTAAAGCGCAGGTAGCTGAAAAGAGTTTGCTTCTCGAGAAATTCGACCCTAATTCTGTGCCCGAAGAAAAGCTTATCAATTTTGGTTTTCCACCCTGGTTGGCAAAACGTTTGGTTAACTATAGAACTTCTGGTGCACGTTTCTCTAAACCAACTGATTTATTGAAACTTTATGGATTTCCTGACTCTCTTTATGTACGTATTGAGCCATATATTGCTATTAAGCCTTCTTTACAATTGAAAAAACCTGTTCGAAAAATACTAGAAAGCCACGAAGAGAAGGAAACAAAAAGGAGGAAGGAGCCATTGCCCATATTCAATCTTAATACTGCAGATACTTCCATCTTTCAGACAATCAACGGTGTAGGTAGTAAACTATCTAATAGAATTGTAGAGTATAGAACTTCCTTAGGTGGTTTTGTCTCTAAAAATCAATTATACCAGATATATAAATTGGATTCTACTGTAGTAGAAAAAATCAGTAGCAACTCAATAATTACAAATGATTTTGAACCAGTTAAAATTAACATAAATAAAACTACCAAAGAGCAACTTGCAGCACACCCTTATATTAATTGGACACAGGCAAAGCTTATTATAGCTTTTAGAAACCAGCATGGGGCTTTTAAAGAACTGAATGACATACGGAAGGTTTATTCGATCGATGAAAATTGGATTAAAAAAAATGCTCCATACCTTTCCTTTTAAAAAGGTTTCCTTAGTTTTATGCAATGCGCAATGTGCTCAAATCTTATCAAAAGAGATTAGTTAACTTATCATCAAATAATAAGTCGTTATTGCTCCGTAAGTTGCTTAAAGGACAATACATTGATGTGCATAGATTTGATTTTTTACAAAAGGAATCTTCTTTTTCTATAATTAAAAAGCTAATAGAGGGTAAAAGCAAAATTCCTTTAACCCCATTAGCGGATAGTAGAGATGAACAGGTTAACCTAGTTAGCAGAGATTTAACAAGGTTAGAAAGGCTAAACAAGTTTTTGTTTGATGAACATGGCTCAAAAGACCTATATGTAGGTTGGCCATTTGTAAGAGGTAAATTTTCAGATGGCACCCATGTGCATGCACCTTTGTTATTTTTTCCGGTTGATCTTGTTAAATCAGATGATAAATGGAGTTTAACACACCGTAGTGATGTAAATGTAGCACTCAATAAGTCTTTTTTACTAGCCTACGGTTATTATAACGGGGTTAGCATTGAGGAGGAAATGACTGAGCGAAATTTAGAAGATTTTGATACCGATCATTTAGTGTTTAGAACAAGCTTATACCAGTTTTTTAAAGACAGCCAGATAGAGATCAATTTTAACAGTGATAATTTTGCAGATGTGCTGCAATCTTTTTCTGAGTTTAATAAGCAGGATTTTGAAGAACTACATAAAAAAGGGGAACTCAAACTTTTTCCTGAGGCAGTATTAGGAATTTTTCCTCAAAGTGGATCCTACTTGGTGCCCGACTATGAGAAAATGCAAAAGGAGTCTATTTTTTCAGGCTTAGAAGAGTTTTTTGCATCAAAACATAGCACTTCTGAAGAAGATACGAAATACACATTTTTAAATAGAGTAAAAGAGGATGTTACCTATACACCTCTTAAAATGGATGCTTACCAAGAAAATGCGTTAAAGGCGGCAAAATTGGGCAAGTCTCTTGTGGTACAAGGGCCTCCAGGTACCGGTAAATCTCAACTAATAACCAACTTAATTTCTGATTTTGTAGCGAGAGGTAAGCGTGTATTACTTGTGAGTCAAAAAAGAGCTGCATTAGATGTTGTATATGACCGTTTTGATGCGCTTGATATGCAACAGTTTATGGGATTGGTTCATGATTTTAGAAATGATAGAAAAAGCATTTATGAAAAAATTGCAAAACAAATTGATAAGATTGAAGAATATAAGCAGTTAAATAATAGCTTAGATTCGATTCAGCTTGAACGGCAGTTTGGTCAATACTCGAAACGAATTGATGCCATTACTGAGGAAATGGAAGAGTTTAGATCAGCATTATTCGATGAATCCGAATGTGGAATTTCCGTAAAAGAACTTTATTTAACTTCTAACTTAGAAGAGACGTCTGTTAATGTAAAGCAAGAGTACCAACATTTTAGTTTCAGTGAGCTAGTAGATTTAGTGGCTAGATCCAAAAGATATGCTGCCTATGCTTCGGTTTTTAGGGCAGAGGATTATCCCCTGCTCGATAGAAAATCATTTTCAGCTTATGATCTAACAGCATTAAAAAGAATGCAGGAGTTCTTGGAAGAGATTCCAAGAGTAAAGGAGGCAATTGCAACCCAAACCCGGGTCATTGTTAATCACCCCATAGAAATAGAGGAGTGCATAAGCATTTTGGGTAAAAAAGAAAGAGCTAAAGAATTGCTGAGTAAAATACACAACCCTGAGGTGTACGATTTGTTTAGGCAACTTATAAAAGTACACACCAGAGATACCGATTATACATGGCTTGCAGACCACGAGCGGTTATTAATGAACTGTTTTAAAGGAGTTGGGGTTGAGCAGAGTTTGAGCAAACAAGAGATTGGGCCCATTCAGGCCTCCTTACAAGTAGCTATTGAGGCTCGAAGAAACGTTTTTAAGTATATTAAATGGTGGGTTTTTTCAAAAGATCGAAAAAGAGTAAAAGAGATATTGGATGCCAATCAATTAAAAACCAACAGAACGGGATTAAAATCATTGATTCAGATGGTTGACAATCGGTTGAATCTTGACCATAACCTTTCTTTGCTGTACACAAAAGGTTGGGTTAAAAAATATGATGGAGCAATTACAAAGGGTGCATTACAGAACTGGTATCATTCTTTGAAGGAAGCTTTTAGAAGCAAAATTATATTTTACTCTTACAGAAATTTTAAAGAGTATTTTAATACTGAGCTGTTAAGTTATGAAGAGTTACGTGATAAAATAAATTCACTCTACGAAGTAATTAATAATATACCTGAAGCCTGGAATCGCTGGTCTATTTATTATACCGAACACCAACTTCGTAAAATTACATCTGACCAAGAGTGGCTAGAAAGGGTAAAAGAAATACTAAATAATGACTTTGATGATTTGTGTGATTTTGATAAGTTGAGAGAAGAATTGCCTAATTATGAAATAAAAGTGGCCAACGAAATAATATTGGCAATGGGTGCTTTTGATGATCAAAAATTTGAATCGATCTTAATTAATAGTTTAAAGCTACAATGGATAGATCACATAGAAACTAAATACCCTATTCTAAGGGCTGTTTCTTCTCGAAAATTTAAGCAAATGGAGGCTGATTTGCAAAATAATATTAGAGAGAAGCTAAGAATTAGTAATGAAATACTGTTGCTTAGAGCCAGAGAGCGAGTTTACGAGCATATAGAATATAACCGTTTGAATAATATGGTTACTTACCGCGAAATAAAGCACCAAGTAACTAAGCAAAGAAGAATTTGGCCTGTACGAAAGTTAATTGCAAATCATAGCGAGCAACTTTTTGATTTAATCCCTTGTTGGATGGCTTCGCCAGAAGCAGTATCAGCTATTTTTCCTATGGAAAAGCTCTTCGATATTGTGATTTTTGATGAGGCTTCGCAGTGCTTTACCGAACGAGGAATACCAGCAATGTTTAGGGGTAATCAGCTTGTAGTTGCAGGGGATAGCCAACAACTACGCCCGAATGATTTGTATAAAGCTAGGTGGGATGATGTAGAGGAAGAAGACATAGCATTAGAAGTGGATTCTTTATTAGAGCTAAGTGAACAGTATTTGATGAATATTAAATTAAAAGGCCATTATAGAAGTAAAAAGGCTGAATTAATAGCCTTTAGTAATGAGCACTTTTACCAAGATGGGTTGAGGCTATTGCCTGATAGGGTGCTTGTAAATAAACACGAACCAGCCATTAAATATATTAAAGTAGATGGTATTTGGGAAAATAATACCAACCGGAAAGAGGCAGATAAGGTAATAGATATTGTAAAGGAGCATATTAAATCATTACCAAATAAAAGCATAGGTATTGTTACTTTTAATGCCAAACAGCAAGAATTGATATTAGATTTATTGGATGAGGAGACTGCACATGGAGCAATGGTGCTACCTTCAAGTTTAATGGTAAAGAATATAGAAAATGTGCAAGGGGATGAACGTGATATTATTATTTTTAGTACTGCTTATGCCCCAACAAAATCTGGCAAAATGATGATGCAGTTTGGAAGTTTAAATATTGCAGGAGGAGAAAACAGGTTGAATGTGGCAGTTACCAGAGCAAGAGAAAATATTATAATGGTTTCTAGTATCTGGCCAGATCAGCTTAAGGTTGAGGGGCTTAAAAATAAAGGCCCTAAGTTTTTAAAGAAGTATTTGGCGTTTGCCAAATTGGTTTCCGATGGAAAGTACACCCCCAAGCCCTATGCACATAGTAGAAATAATGCTAGTTGGTACTTAAAAAACAACATCATTAACTGGGCAACGGAAGTCTATCCGGAATATGAGTTTAAAGATGAACTTCCATTTGCAGATATTACTATTAAAAAAGGCAAAGATTATGGGGCACTAATGCTAACCGATGACGATTTATATTTTCAGAACCCATCAGTGAAGGATTTGCACGCCTATACTCCTTTTACTTTAAGTAAAAATAATTGGCGTTTTACAGGTTTCTTTTCCAGAGAATGGTGGAAAAAGAGAGAAGATGTGAAAGAAGCCATTGCTCGATTTTTAAATCAGCATCTCTCAGATTAATCAATAATAGTTTTTTCTATCCTATAGCCAACGGAATAAATCTCTGGCAGAGAATCGTAACGCATATATTGCTGAAACGACAGTTTATAGCTTCCTTTTTGTCTAAATCTATACTTGGTAAGTAGCTCGTATTGGTGCTCAAATATGTCACCAACACCGTTGCCAAGCGGATACCCGGTTTTAGCGTTAAAAAGTTGAAAATTTACAAGCTCCGATTCCAGCGAATTTCCGGTACTATCTTTAAGTGCATACCTAAAGTATAAATTTGAGTGCGGAAATTCCACCCCATTTCTTACAGAAAAATAGAGGTTATACTCAATGGAAGAGTCATCGATAAAGAAAGTAAAGTTTGCTATGGAATCTGCTTTCCAGTAATTAGCTATGTCCTTATGTTCTTGGCTTACTCTATTCGAATCACAAGAGATTAACCCAACACCAATAAAACTAAAAATTAATACATAGCGCATCTATTCTTTTTTATTTTTTCGGTTTCTAAATTTTCTATTGGTGTTTTCTGAATTCCCTTTTGTAACAGTTGCGTTATGTTGATTTTGCTGTTGATTCTTATTGTGCCTTTTCTTATTCTTCTTTTTATTCTTGCCTTTGTTCTTATATTTCCTATCTAGTCTTTCTAAGTCGTTGGTTAAAGCCTGAGCTTCCTCCATTTTAGAAAAATCTTTATCTATTTGGAGGGTTTCAGGAACTTCTTCATTCTCGTTCATTAGCAAAATTTCTTTCACCCTTTCTACAGGAATTGGATGCCAAGTATTTTCACCTTCAAATCCAAACCACATAATCTTTTTAAATATGTCGGTTTTTTGAAGGTTAGCTTTGCCATTTTGAGTTTTAAGAGGAGCTTTTAATTTAGGAATATCTTTTAATTCCAGCAAATAGGTATCTAACTCATAATTTAGGCAACATTTTAATCTTCCACATTGGCCAGATAACTTGCTTGGGTTTAACGAAAGGTTTTGGTAACGTGCTGCGCTAGTAGAAACGCTCTTAAAATCAGTGAGCCAGGTAGAGCAGCATAATTCTCTTCCACAAGAGCCAATGCCTCCAATTCTGCCCGCTTCTTGTCGAAGGCTGATTTGTTTCATCTCTATCCGAATTCTAAATTCTGACGCAAGTAGTTTAATTAAATTTCTAAAATCAACTCTTTCTTCTGCTGAATAATAAAATATGGCTTTAGTATTATCTGCCTGAAACTCAATATCTGTAAGTTTCATCTTAAGTTTTTCTTGTTGAATAATCTCCCTACTACGAAATAAGATGGATGATTCTTTACTTTTAGCTTGTTCGTATTTTTCTAAGTCTCGATCTGAAGCAATGCGGTAAATCTGACGAATGTTCTCATCATCTTTTATACTTTTCTTTTTCATTTGAAGCCGTACAAGCTCCCCTTGCAACGACACATAGCCGATATGATGCCCATTGGGTACATCAATAACTATGGCATCACCAGTTGTTAGTGCAAGGCTGTCCGGGTTCCGATAAAAATCTTTTCTCCCACTCTTAAATCTAACTTCAATAACATCAAACTTCTGATCAGAAGGCAAACTCATATCAGAAAGCCAATCAAACACATTTAGCCGATTACACCCACCAGTTTGGCATCCACCACTATTACATCCAGTGGTTTCTTCGTTTAATGAGCATGTGTTACAATCTGACATTTACTTCCTATCTATTCTTACAAAATACGAGTATGTTATTCATATAACCAATGTGTAGAAATATATTTTAATCTAAATATGGTAAAAGGTCATCAGAAATATCTTTCCTGAAATACATCCCCTGCCAATCAATCTTCTCCAACCGATTGTAGGCAAGGTTTTTGGCTTCCACAATACTGTTTGCCATTGCAGTTACAGCTAGCACTCGGCCTCCATTGGTTTTAATTTTGCCTTCTCTATTTTTTGTGCCCGCTTGAAAAACCAATGTGGAACTATCTTCAACACCAATACCTGAGATTATTTCTCCTTTCTCATAATTACCCGGATATCCGCCTGCTACAACTACTACCGTAGCAGCTACCTGTTCGCTTATTTTTATGGTATAATTATTCAATGTTTGATTACCGGTAGCCTCAAATAATTCCACCAAATCAGAGTCTATTCTGGGTAAAACTACCTGAGTTTCAGGGTCGCCCATTCTTACATTATATTCTATTACAAATGGTTCATTATTAATGTTCATAAGCCCTATGAACAAAAATCCTTTATAGTCAATGCCTTCCTTACTTAATCCTGCAATAGTTGGCTTAATTACCTGCTCTTCTACTTTGTTAATGAACTCTGTGCTTGCAAAAGGAACAGGTGAAACAGCACCCATACCACCCGTATTTAAGCCAGTGTCATTATCACCTATTCGTTTGTAATCCTTTGCTTCTGGCAAAATTTGATAGTTTTTGCCATCGCTAAGTACAAACACAGAAAGCTCAATACCATCTAAAAAGTCTTCAATTAATACTTTGTTACCAGCCTCTTTAAACTTTTTATCAATTAAAATATCTTGCAGAGCCAGTTCTGCCTCATCAAAATTTTGGGCAATTATCACTCCTTTTCCAGCAGCCAATCCATCTGCTTTTAGCACTAGGGGGTAGCTATGGTGGTCAATATATTTAATGGCCTCATCGTATTGGTGTGCATTAAAAGTGATTGATTTGGCAGTAGGAATGCCATATTTATTCATAAAAGATTTCGAAAAATCTTTGCTACCTTCCAATTGAGCTCCTGCTTGATTCGGGCCAATTATAACTAAGCTGTCAAACTCATTTTTTGCTCTAAAATAATTCACAATTCCTTTTACTAGAGGGTCTTCAGGGCCCACTACCAGTAAATTAATGGAGTATTTGATGACAGCTTCTTCTACCTCTTTAAAATCCGTAGGGCTAATTACTAAATTTGTGGCAATAGTACTTGTGCCTGCATTGCCTGGTGCTACATAGAGCTTACCACATTTGGGGCTTTGCGCCATTTTCCAAGCAAACGTATGCTCTCTTCCTCCCGAGCCAAGTATTAAAATGTTCATATAAAAGGGATTTATGCAAATATGTAGTTGCTTACACTAATTTGCATACATTGATAGGAATTTTATCCGCATTAATCGTATTTCATCTTCAGAGTAGTCGGCTAAATCTTCGTCTTCTAAAGCAGACTCTATGTCACCAGATTCATCATTTAAAAAAAAGTCAAGAATTTCATCTTGTTTTTCATCGTCAAGCACTTGATCCATATAATAATCAAGGTTTAGTTTAGTGCCAGAAGATACAATATGTTCAATCTCATCTAAAAGCTTATCCATTGTCATATTAAGAGAGTCGGCAACCTCTTCTAGCTCTAGTTTTTTATCAATTTGTTGAATTATAAATACTTTATGTTTGGATTTGTTAGCAGTAGTTTTAACTGTAACATCTGCAGCTGTTATTATATCATTGTCTTCCACATATTGTTCAATCAATTGCACGAAATCATCTCCAAATTTTGTGGCTTTGCCTTTACCTACACCTGTTATGGTAGTTAGCTCTTCCATGGTGCAAGGGTATATAGTAGCCATCTCTTCCAACGACACTTCTTGGAAAATTACATAAGGCGGCAAATTTTCTGCTTTAGCAACGCTTTTACGCAATGCTTTGAGCATATCGTAAAGTTTTTCATCGTAGGCGGTTGCTTCTAAAGGGGTTGAATCAACCTCTTCATCCTCTTTTTTTAGGTTATCAAAGTCGTGGTTTTTAAATAGGGTTAAAGATTCAGGGTTTTTCAAGAAGGCTTTACCTCTATCTGTAATTCTAATTACGCCAATATTTTCTATGTCTTTACCAAGCAAGCCTGCAAGCATTGTTTGTCTTATTACCGATCTCCAAAAATCTTCAGTCTCAGTATCTCCTTTAGCATAAACACTAAGTTTGTCGTGCTTATAACTTAGCACATATTCACTTGGAGTTCCTTTAATAACATCAACTATGTGCAACATGCCAAACCTTTCCTGAATAGCCACTACCGTTTTTAATACCAATTCAATAGATTCTTTACCTTCGTATTGTTCTGTTGGGTGGCTACAATTATCGCAATTATTACAATCGTGTTTAAAAAATTCTTCGCCAAAATAATGTAATAACTGTACTCTTCTACAAACGGCAGATTCTGCAAAAGAAGTAATTTCTTGCAAGAGAAGTCGGGCATTATCTCTTTCTTGAATGGGTTTATCCTTATTGAATTTATCAAGTTTGCTAATGTCGTTATGACTAAAAAACATTAAGCATTTACTGTTTATTCCATCTCTGCCAGCTCTACCAGTTTCTTGATAATAACCCTCAAGCGATTTAGGCACATCGTAGTGCACTACAAATCGAACATCAGGTTTATCAATACCCATTCCGAAAGCAATGGTAGCCACTATAACATCTATGTTTTCATTTAAAAAGCCATCCTGATTACCTGCTCTGGTAGCAGCTTCTAAACCTGCATGGTAGGGTGCTGCGTTTATATCGTTCACTTTTAAAAATTCTGCTATCTCTTCTACCTTTTTGCGGCTAAGGCAATAGATAATTCCAGCTTTCCCTTTTTGTTCTTTTACAAATCGAATGAGTTGCTTTTTAATATCTTGTTTTGCCCTAATCTCATAGTATAAGTTGGTTCTATTAAACGAAGACATGTATAATGAGGCCACTTCCATATTCAAATTTTTCTGAATATCGATTTGTACTTTAGGAGTAGCTGTTGCTGTAAGCGCAATAATTGGGTGTTCTCCTAATTGCTGTACAATTGATTTAATCCTTCGGTACTCTGGCCTAAAATCATGACCCCACTCCGAAATACAATGGGCTTCATCTACCGCAATAAACGAAATATTTGCTTTAAGCAAGAACTCAACAGTTTCATCCTTTGTTAGAGATTCCGGTGCAACGTATAAGAGCTTTATCTTTTGCTCTATTGTTTCTTTTTTAACAATTTTTGCCTCTGTTTTAGATAACGTTGAGTTTAAGAACCTTGCATTTACTCCTAAGGCTTGCAGTTGATCCACCTGATTTTTCATTAAAGCAATCAAGGGTGATATTACAATAGCCGTACCAGGCAGCACAATGGCTGGCAATTGATAACATAATGACTTTCCTGCACCTGTAGGCATAACCACAAAGGTGTCATTGCCACTTAATAGGTTTTTTATGATGGGTTCTTGTGTTCCTCTAAATCCATTGAACCCAAAAACCTGCTTCAATATTTTTTTCGTTTTTTGCTCTAATTGCTCAATCATCTAACACTGCTTATTTTCTATTTCTTATTAGAACGCTGTAGCTAAAAGTATAACATAGCAATTGGCCTGTTTAAACAGTTATTTCTACAGTTAATATGAAGATACATGTTTTTTACAAAAAAAGATTTAATAATATTGATAAGTTAAAGGTAAGAACGGCATTATTTAATTTAATTTTTTCAAATTTGATTTTCAAACCATTTTATAACTTGCAATTAGAAAATGGGTTACTATTCAGGCAGGGAATTATTGCCACAGCGATAGCGAAGACCCTAAGGTACAAAAACCCACTAAAAAGGGTATTAAATGCAAAACCTTAGTCCTCTGACAGCTATCGGGATCGTGCCTTAGTGGCTCCAAAATGTATGTTAGTACCTGAATAGTTAGTGCCTGTAAGAAAACAGACGGTTTTTACAAAATGAAATCTTATTTGTTGTGTTTTCTTAGAGGCACTAGTTACAAAAATGGAAAGGAAAAATAGAGTAAAATGAATAAGAATACGTTCGTTGTGATAATGGCTGGTGGTGTTGGTACTAGATTTTGGCCATTTAGTAGAGCAAGTAAACCCAAGCAATTTTTAGATATTGTGGGGTGTGGAAAATCTTTAATTCAATTAACGTTTGATAGGTTTAATGGGCAAATTCCTAGCGAAAATATTTATGTGGTTTCCAATGAGCGCTACCGATCCCTCATAAAGGAACAACTGCCTACGTTAACTGATGATCAATTACTACTAGAGCCTTTTCAAAGAAATACAGCACCTTGTGTGGCTTATGCGAGTTACAAAATAGGGAAGAAAAACCCGGATGCTAATATTATTGTAACCCCATCAGACCATGCTATTTTTAATGATGCCGAGTTTATAAACACCATAAATAGTGCATTAGAGGTGAGTGCATCTGGTGATAAGTTGGTGACTATCGGAATTAAACCTCATAAGCCCGAAACAGGTTATGGATATATTCAATACACTAATGAAGGTGATGAACATGAGTTAGGAGTTAATAAAGTAAAAACTTTTACTGAAAAGCCTGAGCTCGAGTTGGCTAAAAAATTCATAGAAAGCGGTGATTTTGTTTGGAATGCCGGCCTTTTTGTGTGGCAAGCAACATCTATTATTAATGCCTTTGAAAAGTATGACAAGGATAATGCACTATTATTTAAAGAGATTGCAAGTGCATACTTTACGCCTGATGAGCCTTCTAGAATTCAAGAAGCCTATGCGCAAGCCAAAAATATATCTATTGACTATGCTATTTTAGAAAAAGCAGAAAACGTGTGGGTTATTTTGGGTGAATTTGGGTGGTCAGATTTGGGTGCGTGGGATTCTCTGTATGAACTAAGAGAGAAAAATGAGGAAGCCAATGTAATTGAAGGGAATGCGATTACCTATGATGTTAAAAATTGCATTATAAATGGATCAAAAGATAAGCTCATCGTAGTAGAAGGGTTAGAAGATTATTTAATTGCTGATAATGGTAACTCTTTACTAATTTGTAAGCGTGGTAATGAGCAACAAATGCGCACTATTGTAAAGGATGTTAAGCTAAATAAAGGGGGAGAATTTCTGTAAACCTAAGCAAGTCTTACTTTTAAAATAGTTAAGCATTGTGCAACAGGCTCAATTTACTGGTAGGACTGGGATATACTAAAACCTATATCCTATTCCATTTTTAAACTTATAAACAGTATTATTTATTGGAATTACGGGTGCATTATCATAAGCCATTGTAAAATTACTAGTAAAAATTAACTTGGCAGTTATGCTCAGGTTAATGTTAACTTCTAACGAAACACGAGGGCTAAAAAAATCTGTATAAGTGGCTTGATAATAACTGATAATATTAAAATGAAAGTGATTGTTTACATCTCCAAAAAAGGAAATGTAGTTGCTGCTCTTCCATAAGTTTTTCGAAACTACCTCTTCTTCAAATTTCCAGTTTTCCCATTCTTTTATAATGGCTGCGCCTAAAATAATGCCATACTTGTTTTTATCAAACATTTTATATCGCAAGCCAGCACCTAATAAATTCCTGTCTTGCATCCCTCGAATGGCATTATATTGTATTTGTCCATACACCTCTTCTCCAAGTTTTTTGTTCCGATTAAATATGGCTCTAACATGAGCGTAACCATCACTTAGTAAGGTTTCATTATTGCTAGTAGCAAAACTTAATTTGGAAATGGCCATAATGCTATGCCTTTTAAATTTCCTTATCACATCTACATTATAGCCCATATTGGCAACACTCACTTCTTGGTCTATTAAAGTGAAAAATACACTTAGCCTTCCTAACCATTTTATCGAATCGTTTTGAAGTAAACCTTTGTTGAAGTTTAGTATTTGAGCATTTGAAACGGCAAGGAGCGAAAAACTTAAAAGAAGAGTAAAAATTATTTTTTTCATATCGAATTTTTTTTAAGAGATATGTCAAAAATGATAATTTGAAATTGAACGGCAAAAGATGTGAATTATAAATTACTATCATCCGAGTAATTAAAATTTGACCTAAAAAAGGTAGTTTATGATGAATTTAAAGCGATTTTTATCATTTTCTAAAAACACCCCTCTTTTTC
>VAPK010753786.1_pt1 | contig 13003 bp, 8 predicted proteins | sample 3395031 | NCBI WGS metagenome assembly VAPK01 (sample SAMN08290443, study PRJNA428436) | hydrothermal vent metagenome | isolation source: Deep-sea hydrothermal vent chimney 1 | place: Pacific Ocean: Juan De Fuca Ridge | reverse complement strand
TGGTTCGCTTTTCGGATGGAGGTTTAGCTTTGATTACCAGGCTCTCATATCTCATATTTTAGTTTTAGCAAGTCGGGGTGTGTCTTTTTAGCCTCCAATTTAGCCACCATAATAATTAAGGTGCTGTTACTACATGTTTTTTCAAGTGTCGGAAATGTGTGACAGCTAAAGAGACAGGAAATAATTGTATCGTTGTATCAAAGAGTTACCTTAATTTATATAGAAAGAATATAAGCTATTTTCCCCGCTCTTTTTTACCCAAAGTGTCTTCATTTAACAACAGCAGAAATAACAAGAAGACGGGAATCCCTAAGTAAAACCGTTAATCCAAAAGTGAGTGCCACACGATCAGACTATTTTATTCACTATTGACCAAAAAGTATTTTACTTTTATAAATTATTTAAAATAGTATTGCTAATTAAATAAAAATTTATAAATTTGTTAGCTCAAATTCAAAAATATTATTTGATTAACAATAAATTTGGATTATAATTTTCGAAATACATACACATATGAAAAGGTATAATTTAGTATTGCTCCTTCTTCTTTCGTTTACTTTTTTCTCCTGCAAAGAAAGCTCAAAGCCCAAACACATAAGTATTATTCCGGAGCCTGAACACCTGACTGTTTATACGGGAAGTTTTGAGCTAAATGAAAATACCCGGATTTTGGTTCCTAATTCGGATAACCTGAAATTTGAGTCGCAATATTTGGCCAATATTATCAGGAAGCACACTGATCATAAATCGGAAATTATTTTTTATTCGAAAAATGAAAATTCAAAAAATGCCATCATCCTCCGTTTGAGTCCTAAGGCTTCTGATAGTCCGGAAGGGTATCAGCTTAAAGCGGACAAAAAGAATATTACCATTCTGGCGCCAACTTCCAAAGGCATTTTTTACGGAATACAATCGCTTTTGCAGTTACTACCGCCCTCTTTTTATGCCTCTGCTCATCAGGAAAAATGGGAAATTCCACAATGTTTTATTCAGGATGCACCGCGATTTTCTTACCGGGGTATGCTTTTGGATGTGAGTCGCCATTTTTTTCCACCTACTGCCATAAAGAAATTCATCAACATGCTTGCCATGTATAAATTTAATACTTTTCACTGGCATCTGACAGATGATCAGGGCTGGAGGATTGAAATCAAAAAATATCCGAAATTAACGGAAATAGGAGCCTGGCGCGATTCAACACTTATAGGACACTACGGAATAAAGCCGGCAAAATATGAAGTAAAACACTATGGCGGATTCTATACGCAAACTCAAATACGCGATATTGTTCATTATGCTTCCCAAAGGCATATTACCATTATTCCGGAGATAGAAATGCCAGGACATTCTGTGGCTGCATTGGCATCTTATCCGGAATTGGCATGTACTCCCGGCCCTTTTCATGTATTAACCACCTGGGCTGGCTCTAAAGATATTTATTGCCCCAAAGAAAAAACCTTTCGCTTTTTGGAAAATGTATTGACGGAAGTGATGGAAGTGTTTCCTTCCCAATACATACACATTGGCGGTGATGAAGTCCCCAAAGGCCAATGGAAATCCAGTAAGCTATGCCAGCAAATCATTAAAAAATATCACTTAAAAAATGAAGATGGGTTACAGAGCTGGTTTATCCGCCGTATCGGAAAGTTCTTAAATGCTCATGGCCGTAAATTGATTGGATGGGACGAAATTTTGGAAGGAGGACTTCCTCCTCATGCCACCTTAGAGTCGTGGCGTGGTGTACAGGGCGGGATCGAAGCGGCACGTCAGGGCCACGATGTGATTATGGCACCCATACAGTACCTCTACTTTACCCGTTATCAAGCCAATCGCAAGTTTCAGCCTTTGGCCGCCGGTGGTTTCACCAGCCTGAAAAAAGTATATTTCTATGAGCCTGTCCCTGCAGAACTGAATGCGGGGGAAGCAAAGTATATCATAGGTGCGGAGGGATGTGTGTGGACAGAGTACATGCCTGATATTAAGAAGGTTCAATACATGGCTTTACCGCGTATGGCCGCCCTTGCCGAAACGGACTGGACGCCGGCAAAAGGGAAAAACTGGCCCGATTTTCAAAGACGGGTAAGCCGACACTTTTTGATTTATAAAGCACTGGGCTACAACTACTCTACGGGTTCCTACAAAGTGAACGTCGTTGTGCAGGATAGTACAAAGTCAGGTTTCAGGGTGGCATTGCAATCGGAAATTTACCACCCGGAAATACACTATACCACCGATGGCAGCCGGCCTGATTTGAATTCAAAAAGATATGACAAAGCTTTTGTGGTACCTCGTGGAACGACCATTCAAGCTGCTGTTTTTGTAAAGGGGAAATTGATGGAAGTACCCAGCGTTAAGCTTGTTAAGTAGGACTTACTGAATTTGCAAATCTTAAAACATCTGTTTTTATGAAAGAGAACAAAAATATATCCTGCAAAGAAGCACTAATACAATCAGGCAGGAAAGCATTTTCTAAATTGTTATTTTTCCAAATTAAGCCTAAGGGAAAACCGGATATTATTCGACACCAAAAGCTACTGAGTTTTGAGGTTAAAAACAGGTGGTTAAAATACCTCGTTTTGTTTATCTCAATTACTACCGTAGGAGTTGCCCTTGGATTTAAATCTAATGTTAAATCCAGTACGGTTAAAACAATAAAAAAGCACGTAATAAAAAACAGAAAGCCGAATATTATCCTCATTCTTGATGATGATATGGGTCGTGAAAGCCTTGGTACATACGGGAGCACTTCTTATAAGACACCCTATTTGGATAAATTAGCAGAAAACGGAATCAAATTCGAAAACATGTTTGCGCAACCGCTTTGCACACCTTCGCGGGTAAAACTTATGACCGGGGAGTATAATTACCGCAATTATACAACTTTTGGTTACTTAAATCCAAACCAGATAACCTTTGGTAATATTTTGCACGACGCGGGATATACGACCTTAATAGCCGGCAAATGGCAACTCAATGGCCTTTATGGGTATAAAAAACAAGGCTGGGACGATATGAGACCCCATCATTTTGGGTTCGACGAGTACTGCTTATGGCAATTGACAAAGCCCGGATCAAAGGGTGGACGATATGCTGATCCCTTAATTATTCAAAATGGCAAACAACTGCCAAGGGATAAGAATCAATATGGTCCGGATGTATTTAGTAATTTTATATTAAACTTTCTTGACAGGGAAAAGAAGGCGAAAAGGCCCTTTTTTATTTATTATCCTATGGTTTTGACACATAGCCCTTTTTCTCCGACTCCGGATAGCCCTGATTGGAAATACCCTTCAAAACGCCATGCAAACAATATTCGGTATTACCCCGACATGGTAGCTTATGCTGACAAGATAGTGGGTGAGATTATGGATAAATTAGAACAGACGGGACTGGCAAAGAACACAGTGGTTATCTTTACCGCAGATAATGGAAGTAATGTAAGGGTTATTTCCAAAATGAAAGATGGACGTGTGATTAATGGAAGAAAAGGATATATGGTAGATTGGGGAACTCGTGTGCCTTTAATTGCTTATTGGAAAGGGCATTCCCCAAAGGGGAGAATAAATACTGACTTAATACAGTTAAGCGATATTTTACCTACGTTGGAAAATGTAGCAGGTATTCATACCCCTGCCACAAAAATTGTAGATGGACAAAGTTTTTTACCCGCGATATTAGGTAAACCGGCTTTCCCTTTGCAATATATTTATATGTACTATAAGCCCAATTGGGGTGGTAAGAAGTTTAAAAATGGCGTATTTGCTCGAAATAAAACATATAAATTATACGGTGACGGACGGTTTTATAATCTAAAAAAGGATGTACGGGAACAACACAATATACCATTAGATTCACTTAATGCAAATGCTTTGGAAGTAAGAGAAAAATTACAAAATATTTTGGATCAGAAACCGGACATAAAAGATTAAAATTCAGTAACAGGTTACTGTCTGTAGTATAGCAAAGTTCTATTTGATTGATGTAAACATTACTAATTGTCAACTTAGACCGGTTTTTCCGGGTTCTATAAATGCAAAAACGGCTAAAGTTAATATAGGAAAGTCAATAGTCAGCTTATGAGTCAAATAGAAGTTATAAAAAAATAATTACTAAACATTAAATCGTTCTGCTAATGAAAAAAGAGAAAAATGTATCCCGCCGGGAAGCGCTAAAGCAATTAGGACTTGTTGCCCTTGGCGGAGCAGTGATTCCTAAGATGTTATTTTCCCAGGTTGAGCCAAAAGGAATTTCGAGCCTCATACCACACCAAAAGCCATCGAAAACGGTTTTCCCCCGGTCAGCCGGTAGTAAGCCCAATATCCTCTGGATAACACTTGAAGGTGTTCCGTTGAGTGTGTTGAGCTGTTATGGGAGCCGACTGATTCAGACGCCCAATATCGACCGCATTGCCAAAGAGGGGATGCAGTTTCAGAAGGCCTTTACCACCAATGCCCTGTGTGCTCCCAGCCGGGCTACCCTGCTTACGGGGAAATACGATCACCTGAATGGTATGTTGTCCAACCCCGGCGGAACAACAAACGGTGTGACACATAGCACATTCAACCCATCCCAACAGACCTTTCCCCGGATTATGCAACAAAACGGGTATCAGACCGGCACAGTAGGGAAATGGCACCTCGTTTCTGAACCGGGGAAGCCGGCCAACCCGGGGATAGCTGGTTTCGACTATTTTGCCTTTAAGCGGGGAGCGGGGGGACCTTACTATAGGCCCACAGGGTATCTTCAAAATACCAGTCTCGGTAGTAATGTAATCGTGGAAAGAGAATATCCCGGCTATATCACAGATAATTTCACTGACTTGGCTATCAAGGGGATCAAGCAGTTTAAACAACCGTTTATGATGATGGTACAGTACTTTAATGACCACCGGCCTTTCGACCCCCCTCATAAATATGAGCATCTATATGATGATGTCAAAATACCGGAGCCGGGCACGTTTTGGGACGATTATTCGATGAGGGCTGCACCTGCCCGCGAAGCCCGAATGCGCATCGGATATATGCCCGATTTCAGTCCGCCCGAAGATATGACGGAACGCCAGCGCCAGCAGTGGAACTATCAGAAATTTATGGGTCATTTTCTCGGAACCCTGAAATCGCTGGATGAAAATGTTGGACGTTTATTGGATTATCTTGATGAATCGGGGCTTGCTGACAATACTATTGTTGCAATAACCAGCGACCACGGCTTCTTCATGGGAGATCACGGCTGGTTTGACAAACGGTTCATGTATGAGCCTGCAATTCGGGTGCCGTGGTTGGTTCGTTATCCCGGGGTGGTAAAACCGGGAAGTACAAGCGATGCCATGAACGTTAATATTGATAATGCACCAACTATCCTCGATATGGCGGGTCTGGAAATACCATCCGATATGCAGGGGATGAGCCTGGTTCCATTTCTGAAAGGTACCCCACCGGTGTCGTGGCGCGATTCGTTTTACTATCACTATTACGAATTTGCACCGCCACACTGGGTGGTTCCCCATTATGGTGTCCGAACCGAGCGCTATAAATTGATTAGCTATTACACCATTAACGAATGGGAATTATTCGATCTGGAAAAAGATCCGGATGAGATGGAAAGCCTGTTTGAGTGGAGTGGCTACAAAGTGCATCCTGAGTATGAATCAGTAGCACAAGATATGGTCAGGAAGTTGAAACAGTTGCGTAAACAATATAAAGATACCACCGGTAAACCGGTTAAATTATGGCCAACCAAGAGTTACGATTAACGGCTGATGGCATGAAAGCAGTTTACAATACCTACGGACGTATCAGATGTTGTGCTGACAGCGGGGAATCGAGTAAAGATAAGGTCGCAGGAGATACGGTATTTGACCCGACACCTCCACAGTTAGTTCAGGATACCGGTGTGTGATGGATATATTGTAAAAATGGAACAATGAAAACAGCAGTCAACCATTACCAAACCCCATATGTCACGGTTACGAAGCCCATCGGGGCCGTTTGTAACCTGAATTGTGAGTATTGTTTTTATCTGAAAAAACAGGAATTGTATCCGGAGAAAAAGGGCCCCGATTTTCGTATGAGTGAAGCGGTGCTGGAAGAGTATATCCGGCAATACATGAGCAAACCTGACCATCAGATAAGCTTTGTCTGGCAAGGTGGTGAGCCGACTCTGTTGGGACTGGATTTCTTCAGGAAGGTAATCCGTATGCAAAACCGGTTTAACACAGAGAGGAAGATCGTTAACAATTCTCTTCAAACCAACGCGGTAAACTTAAATGATCGATGGGCTCGTTTTTTGAAGAAGTATCATTTTCTCGTCGGCGTCAGTTTAGACGGTCCGGAGCATCTTCATAATAAATACCGGGTTTATAATAGTGGTAAAGGCTCTTTTAAAGATGTGATGAAGGGGATAGCCTTCCTGAGAAAATATAACGTTGACTATAATATCCTGTGCAGTGTCAATCGGTTTAACGCTGATCATCCCATGGAGATGTATGAATTTTTGAAGAAACAAAGCAGCACTAATTATTGGCAGTTTATTCCGATTGTTGACCCTTTGGGCCCATCAAACTCAAAAGTGGCGGACTATTCGGTTTTACCCGAACAATACGGAAACTTTCTTGTAAAAATATTCAGCCATTGGTTGCGTCATGACATTGGGAAAATCTCAGTGCAGATTTTTGATGTTGCTTTTAACCATTTTATGGGATTACCTTCCGGATTATGCCTATTCGATGAAACTTGTGGAACAGCCCTGGCTTTAGAGCATAATGGTGATTTTTATAGTTGTGATCATTATGTGGACAGGAAACACTTTCTCGGAAACATAATGGACCGATCCATGCAAGTGATGGTCAACTCAGACCAACAGCGGTTATTCGGACAATATAAAAAAACTACACTTCCGGCTTATTGTCAGCAATGTCCGGCGAAAATATTGTGCAATGGAGGTTGCCCGAAAAATCGATTTATAAGTACACCGGGTGGGACTGCCGGATTGAACTATCTTTGCAAGGGATACAGGCAATTCTTCACGTATGTGATACCCTATATGCAATACTTGTCGCAGCAGTTCCGCCTCGGAACGCCTTTTGCACAAATCATGCAATACTTTAATGAAGTAAATACCGATATTCATATTACAGAGCGTATTAAAATTTAATTAATCATGGAAAAACTTAATAAAAAGAGAAGGCACAAGGTTGTCTTTGGTATCATTGTTCCGCTGATTTTAATTGGTACAATGTTCCTGACAAACGAATCAATATCTGCGCAAAACAAGGCACATGCAAGGATCACAGATAATTCCGTTAAAAACCCCAATATTGTTATTATTAACATGGACGATATGGGATATGGCGATTTGGACAGCTATGGAGCTATTGGCTATAAAACACCAAGCCTCGATAAGCTGGAGGACAGAGGTATGCGGTTTACCAATTTTTATGCTGTCGAGCCTACCTGTACATCCTCTCGTGTAGGTCTTTTAACGGGAACTTATCCTAATCGTATTGGCCTTGGAGGAATGGCTTTATTTCCACATTCGGAAACTGGCGGTGAATTTTTTTCTAAAAAAGGGCCTCATAATGGAATTGGAATCAACAAAGAAGATGAAACCATTGGGGAAATGCTCAAAAAGAAAGGATATGTGACAGGGATAATTGGAAAATGGGGACTGGGCGACAACTATAAATTTCTGCCCCTGCAACATGGTTTTGATTATTATTACGGGATTCCTTATTCCAATGATATGTGGCCGGTAAATTATGATGGAACTCCGATAACCAATCCCAATAATAGGAAATCAAAATTTCCTCCCCTCCCCATCATTGAAGGGAACAAAATAATACGCTACGTACGCAACTTACAACAAATGGGTATGGTGACCACCTGGTACACCCAAAAAGCGATAAATTTTATAAATAAGAATAAGGATAAACCGTTTTTACTGTATTTAGCCCAAACCATGGTACACGTGCCGATAGCCGTGTCGCCGGCGTTTAAAGGCAAAAGCCATCAGGGTTTGTATGGCGATGTGATGATGTATATAGACTGGTCCATAGGGCAGGTAATCAAGACGCTTGAAGATAACGGGTTAGCAAAGAATACACTTATCATTTTCACAAGTGACAATGGCCCCTGGCTGAATTTTGGCAATCATGCCGGGTCGGCAGGCGGACTACGCGAAGGCAAAGCTACTACTTTTGAAGGGGGGATGAAAGAACCGACAATATTTGTCTGGCCCGGCGTAATTCCCGCCGGTACTATTTGTAATAAGCTTGCCAGCAACATTGATATTTTGCCCACACTTGCTGCTATCACGGGAGCTCCTTTGCCCAAATTAAAGATCGATGGTGTCAATATTCTTCCTTTGCTCAAAGGTGAACCGGATGCAAACCCGCGTCATGTTTTGTATTATTACTATCACAGGAACGATCTCATGGCTATACGTGCAGGTCATTGGAAACTGATATTTCCCCATAGGTACATTTCATATGAAGATGTTTTGCCGGGTGAAAACGGATTTCCCGGAAAATACAACCATAAGACAACCGGTTTGGCTTTGTATAACTTACGCCGCGATCCCGGTGAACATTACGATGTGCAAATGCTATATCCCGATATTGTGAAAAAAATAGAAGCGATCGCTAATAAAGCACGGGAAGATTTGGGTGATAATCTCACGGGAGTTAAAGGTAAAAACAGACGTTCGCCGGGGAGGATAATCAGGAACAAATAATGTGTAGTCAAAGTATAATGATTGGGGAGTATTTAAAAAAAATATAAACTATAATTAATCATGAAAAAACGTAATAAAAAGAAAATATACAAGGCTGCCTTTAATATCGTTGTACCGCTGGTTTTAATCGGCACAATGTTCCTGACAAATGGTTCGGCCTCTGCACAAAATACTGTACAGAAAGTGGCTACGGATAATTCCTTTAAAAAACCCAATATCGTCATTATCAATATGGACGATATGGGATATGGCGATTTGGACAGTTACGGAGCTATTGGTTATAAAACACCAAACCTGGATAAGTTGGAAGACAGGGGTATGCGGTTTACCAATTTTTATGCTGTCCAGCCTATCTGTACATCTTCTCGTGTTGGCCTTTTGACGGGAACCTATCCTAATCGTATTGGTCTTGGAGGATTGGCTTTATCTCCACATTCGGAAATCGGCAAAGATTTTTTTTCTATAACAGGGCCACACAATGGAATTGGAATAAACAAGGAAGATGAAACCATTGGGGGCATGCTCAAAAAGAAAGGATATGTGACCGGGATAATTGGAAAATGGGGACTGGGTGACAACTATAAATTTCTACCCTTGCAACATGGTTTTGATTATTATTATGGGATCCCTTATTCCAATGATATGTGGCCGGTAAATTTTGACGGCACCCCTGTAACCAATCCCAATAGTTTCTTGTACAGAGAGCCTCCCCTTCCCATCATTGAAGGGAACAAAATAGTACGCTATGTACGCAATTTAAAACAAATGGGCATGGTGACCACCTGGTACACCCAAAAAGCGATAAGCTTTATAAACAGGAATAAGGATAAGCCGTTTTTATTGTATATCGCGCATACAATGGTGCATGTGCCGATTGCCGTATCCCCGGAGTTTAAAGGCAAAAGTCATCAAGGGTTGTATGGTGATGTGATGATGTATATAGACTGGTCCGTAGGTCAGGTGATTAAGACACTTAAAGAGGATGTGTTAGCAAAGAATACGCTTATTATTTTCACCAGCGACAACGGTCCATGGCTAAATTTTGGCAACCATGCCGGGTCGGCAGGCGGGTTACGCGAAGGCAAAGGCGATACTTTTGAAGGGGGGATGAAAGAACCGACAATATTTGTCTGGCCCGGAGTGATTCCCGCCGGTACCATTTGCAATAAGCTTGCCAGCAACATAGATATTTTGCCTACACTTGCTGCAATCACGGGAGCCCCGCTACCCAAATTAAGGATTGATGGTGTCAATATTCTTCCTTTACTCAAGGGGGAGCCAAATGCAAATCCGCGGAAAGTTTTATATTATTACTTTCATTCAAATGATCTAATGGCTGTACGTGCAGGTCGATGGAAGCTTATATTTCCACATAAATACAGGTCGTATGAAGGGGCTCTGCCGGGTAAAGATGGGTTTCCCGGAAAAATGAACCATAAAACAACTGGCCTTGCTTTATATAACTTACGGCGCGATCCCGGCGAACATTATGATGTAAAAGCACTGCATCCGGATATTGTGAAAAAAATAGAGGCAATTGCTAATAAAGCGCGAGAAGATTTAGGTGATAACCTCACGGGAGTAAAGGGCAAAAACAGACGTTCTCCGGGGAGGATAATCAGAAATAAATAATTTTCTGAAAAATGGCACCGGATTATTAAAAAAATAGAATTAATGTCGTTAAAAAAGAAGCTGCCGAAATCTGTTCTTTTTCTTTTTAAAAGCAGCCTTATACTTGGTCTGATAATTAGTGCTTATGGATGCAACAACTCCGACAAAAGTAAATCTTTGCGTGGACATTCTGAAATATCGTATGAAAATATAAAAAATTCAAATCAGGACTTTGTCGGAGCAAAGACCTGTAAAGCGTGTCATAATAAGGCGTATGGAGAATGGGAGAAATCTGACCATTATCATGCTATGGCTGTTGCCAATGCAAAGAATGTACGCGGAAAGTTCAATAACATCATTTTCAGGCACAAAGGAATAACTTACAGGTTTTATAAAATTGACGAAAACTATATGGTTCGCACGATGGGACCTGACCGAAAATACCATGCGTATAAAATTGTTTATACATTTGGATGGACCCCGTTACAACAGTATCTCATCCGGTTTCCCAAAGGTAAATATCAGGCTTTGACAGTAGCTTGGGATACAAAAAAGAAACGGTGGTTTTCTTTGTATCCTCACCTGAAAATTAAAACCGATGACTTTTTATTTTGGACCAGGGGTGCAATGAATTGGAATACGATGTGTGCGGATTGTCATTCTACAAATCTGCATCAAAATTATATTGCGAAATCAGATTCTTTTCATACAACCTGGTCAGGCATTAATGTAAGTTGCGAGGCTTGTCATGGCCCGGGGAAACAACATGTGGACTATATCAGTTCTTTACATGGCAATAAACCGGACATGAAAATTGTTCGACAAAGTTTAAAAATGTCAGCCGGCACACCTTCCCGAAAACTTGTAGATGAATGTGCACGTTGTCATTCGCGCAGGGAACAGATCACCAAAGCGTACAATCGTAGGGGGACTTTTTTGGACCATTACGACCCTGATTTACCCCATCCGCAGAATTATTATGCCGATGGCCAGATAAAAAGCGAAGATTATGTATATGGCTCATTTGTGCAGAGCAAAATGTATCATGTTGGAATTGCATGCACCAACTGCCACGATTCCCATACTTATCATTTAATTGCGACGGGTAATAAACTGTGCATCAGATGTCATTCCAAACGCCGATTTAATTCGGTGACTCATACGCATCACAAAAAGAACACGGCTGCTGTTAAATGTGTAAATTGTCATATGACTGGGAAAGACTACATGCAGGTAGATTTTCGCAGAGACCATAGCTTCCGGATTCCCAGGCCGGATATTAGCGTCAAATACGGTACTCCCAATGCCTGCAATAGCTGTCACAGCGATAAAAGTGCAAAATGGGCTGCCCTTGCCATAAAAACGTGGTATGGTAATCCGGGTTCAAAAGATCATTTTTTTAGCTTTACACAAATTCTTGCAAAAGCATCAAAAGAAGGGCCAAATGCCGAACCTGAATTATTACAATTGGTAAAAGATACGACACAACCCGCTATTGCGAGAGCAACTGCAATTTGGTACCTGAGTCAGTTTCCTGATAAACAGTCGGTGATTGTAATGGGAAACGCATTGCAGTCAAGAAATAGTCTTATTCGAATAAGCGCTGTTAAAGCGCTCTCAAATCTGAACCCATCGGTCAGGGACCAAATGCTGAAACCTATGATTACGGACTCAATCCGTGCCGTTCGGATAGCCGCTGCAGAAGGGCTTGCCGATTTACGTAAATCTGATTTTTCAGTGAGTGAACGGCCAGCTTATGATAAAGTGAACAAAGAATTAGAAGAGAGTTTTGAGATAACGCAATATTTTCCGGCCGGGCAATTTAACGAGGGACAATATTTCGAAAGAAAGAAGAATTGGAATAAAGCTGTAGCAGCTTATCAAAAAGCAATTGCCAAAAACCCGCATTTTAATGAAGCGCGTTTAAATCTTGCCGATTTATACAACCAACTCGGACAAAATGATAAAGCGGAAAAACTTCTGAAAACGGTAATCAAACAAGAACCGGATTTTGGCCCCACTTATTATTCACTGGCATTATTAACAGCACAAGAGGGCAAGTTGAAGGAGTCTCTTGCCTATTTTAATAAAGCTACAAAACAAATGCCCGACAATGCCCGGGTTTATTACAACTGGGCAATTGTACTTCAGAAATTAAAGCAATACAAATATTCAGAAATTAAGTACTTATGTGCAATAAATTTAGACCCCGATAATACTGAATATCAGTATGGTATCATTACGCTATACTTACAGCAAAATAATTTCAAAAAGGCTTTGCCCCATGCTAAAAAATTGATCGAATTACAGCCTGACAACAGAGCATATCAAAGGCTTATTCGGGTAATTAAAAGTAAAACCGATTTCCTTTCCACAAACACAATCAGCTGGTATGCAGTACAATGTGTTAATAATCCGGCAATGACTTTTATGTTTTCGGCTTAATAGACAAAAAGGACTTCCGCATGGGACAGAATCACCTAACAGACCGTAAATCAACGCAACGCTTGCTGCAATGGAATCCACAAAAGCTAAAAAGTCATCTATTCTGTTCAGAATTGATATGAAAATGATCCGGTTGCCCCTGCCGTTAAATTTATTAATTTTGTACACAGAAATCAATCATAAAAAACAGAAAAGATCATGTCAGTAAAAATCTCAG
>VAPK010693270.1_pt1 | contig 13005 bp, 10 predicted proteins | sample 3395031 | NCBI WGS metagenome assembly VAPK01 (sample SAMN08290443, study PRJNA428436) | hydrothermal vent metagenome | isolation source: Deep-sea hydrothermal vent chimney 1 | place: Pacific Ocean: Juan De Fuca Ridge | reverse complement strand
GTGATAAAGATGATACCCATACCAAATTCGGTCACTAGATCCTTCATCAGATCAATTACCTGCGCCTGAATAGTCACATCCAGCGCGGTTGTGGGTTCGTCCGCGATCAACAGCTTTGGCTTGGTGGACAGCGCCATCGCAATCATCGCACGCTGACGCATACCACCCGACAGCTCAAACGCGAATTGGCCAAACCGGGTGGAGGCGTCAGATATGCCAACACGATCCAGCATTTCAATGGAAACTTCCTTGGCACGCTTGGCATTCATATCGGTATGAATCATTAACTGCTCAACCATCTGCGCACCGATGGAAATCGCCGGCGCAAAACTGGCCATCGGTTCCTGAAAAATCATCGAAATTGCGCCGCCACGTATCACCTTCAACTCGGTGGATGTGTTCAGCGACATTATATCAACCGGTCCATCTTCCAGATGAAGTGTCACCTTAGTTTCATCGGTGTATATTGCGTTGGACGGGTTTAGCTTCATCAGCGACTTGGCCGTCACTGATTTACCTGAACCACTTTCCCCAACCAACCCCATGACTTCGCCGGCTTCCAGCGAAAATGACACATCATCAACTGCGGTGATCCGACCCTCGTCCGTATCGAACTGTAGGGTCAGATTTTCTACATCTATAAGTCGCGTCATTTCTTGGAATCCGAATAGGGGTCTGCGGCGTCGCGTAATCCGTCACCGACGAACACGAAGGCCAACACCAGAATTATAAAGAAGATCACCGGAATGAAATACCACTGATAATTAAGCAAAACATCGGCCGAGGTCACGTTCTGCAACATCACACCAAGTGAGTTCACAGGGTCTTTCAGCCCAAGCCCGATAAAGCTAAGTGCAGTTTCAGACAGCACCATGTAGGGGAACGAAATCACCAGATCGACGATGATATAGCTGGTAAAACTGGGTAGCAGGTGGCGGCGAATTACGTGCTTGGCAGATGCACCACAAAGCTGTGCCGCCAGCACGTATTCCTGATTACGTTCGGTCAACAGATGCGTTCGTATTCGGCGCGCCAGTGTCGGCCAGCCAATTAAACCCAGCACCATAGAGATAAAGAAAAATCTCGCCTCCGCGCTCCAGGTGTCGGGAATAAACGCTGCTAATGCCATGAATAGCGGGATGCTCGGGATCGTTCGAACCGTGTCGGTTATCATCTGCAAAACGGAATCTATCCAGCCGCCGTAATACCCGGCAATACCCCCGATCGCTAAAGCCATCACAAAGGCGATGAACACCCCGATCGTGCCAACCGCCATCGATGTGTTAATCGCCGTCAGGGTTCTCGAATAAATATCCTTACCAGTCGAATCCGTCCCAAAGATATGTATCTGACCCTTATCAACACCAAACAATCGGGTGTTAAACGTAAAACCCGGAATTTTAAAATCCAGTGCCTTACCTGGCAGGTTGATGTTGAATGATAGATAAGTGTACTTGGCGCCTTCAACGAAGAAATGTACAAATCGGCGTCCCTCAACGCTGGTATCGGTTTCAGTCACCCAGCGGAAATTGGTTTTGATCGAACGGGTCCGTTCCGTCGTATAAATGAACGGCCGCCATGAGCAGCCGTTTTCATCACAAAATTGCGGGATTTGCGGGGCACCATTCAGATATTCCTTGTCACGTCCGGCGATAGTGGCGTCATAGGGCGTCAGGAAGGGCGCGAAGATTCCTGACAAGATCAGCAGAATAAGAACCCATGCTCCGATAAGGGCAGATTTGTTTTTCTTGAAACGCTGCCAGATTAGCTGCCGCTGTGAGGCGGTAAAATAGGCTTCTTTCAGCTTCTGATCTTCCGCCGAGAGTGTGCTGGTTTGGTCTGTCATATCTGTCACCCTACAATCGAGCGGCGGACCCGTGGGTCAGTCAGCGCTAATATAATGTCCGTCACGAAATTGATGGTGACGATACTGCCAGTCAGAAGGAAAATGATCGCCCCGGCAAGTTGCTGATCGTTAGATCGCGCCAGTGCTTCAATTAGCAGTGAACCTGCTTCAGTCAGTGTCAGGATCAATGCGACCACCGGTAGCTCGTTGAAGATGCGATTAAGGTCGAACCCAAGCGAGTTGATGATCGGGCTTAGAGCATGTCGCGCCGGGTAGCGCATTAACAAGCGCCTGCCAGACACCCCGCGCGCGGCGGCGGCTGTAACGTATAGCTTGCCAACCTCATCCGACATCAATGCGCGGACAGTCTGAATTGCAAACGCTGTCGCCGACCAGCCTAAAATGAATATCGGCAGCCAAGCGTGACCTAAGAAATCTTTCACCCTGGCCCAAGACCAGGCCGCATCTCGAAACTCTTTCGAAAATAGCCCCGTAAGGCTGTCGCCAAACACCACGGTGGAAAACAGCATGATCATCAGCGCCAGCAAGAAGTTTGGCAGTGCCAGACCCAGGTAAGAAACCAGACGCAGCGAGTTGTTCAGAACGGGGTTGTTTGATGTGGCGGCGATAATTCCAACCGGAATGGCGATGGCATATGCCAGAATCAGCGCAGAAAGACAAAGGCCCAGGCTGATCCAGAATTTCTGGCCCAGAAGTTGTGAAATGTTCAGGCGCTGAATGCAGCTATCACCAAACTCACCCTGAAAGGCATTGATAATCCAGGTGCCCCATCTTTGAATATAAGGCTTATTTAGACCAAGGCGGACACGCTCCGCGTCGACATCGGCTGCCGTAATTACGGAACCTTGTGAGTTTTTGAAGGAAAGGTAGCGCTCGGCGCAATCGCCGGGAACCAGTTCCATCAAGGAGAAAACGATGAATGAAACTAAGATGAGCGTTAACACTGCTAAGGACGCGCGCAACGCTGCGAATCTAAGAAATTGAAACATTGGGTTCAGTCGCTCCCCGCGAAAGATGGTCGGTCTTTTTGACCGTTATTTTTTGGGTGCAGCGGGCAACCTGGGCTGCCCGCTGCGAATATTCAAATCGCTAGGCGATTACTCTTCCAGTGACCACTGTGGCCCACGATAAGGATAGGACCAGTAGTAGGAATAAGACGCTGTCTGGAACTCTGGGAAGTTGATCAAGGCGTTTGAGTGGTAAACCGGCGCAGCCGCTTTAACCGTCCCGATGAACAGCAGGTTATCAACCATAGACTGAACCAGTTTGGCACCAAGTGCATCTGCTTCAGACGAACCCGAAGTTGCCGACTGGAACGCCAGAATGTCGGCGCCCATTTCGGTTACCCAGGCTGGTGGTTCTACACCGGACGAACCGTTGCTGTCGATATATTCCGACCACAGCATCGCGGTACGCATACCAAAGTAGTTCTCGAACGGTGGTGTGAACAGTTCCGAGTTACCAAGGATAACCGCCAGCGGCATACCTTTGGCATACATGGTCACGTCCAGCTGGTTTGCAGATTGCGCCGAACGATATTCATCGGTCGTAACCTCTTTCACCGTGGCGTTTACTCCAACTTCTTTCCAAGCCTGACCAACCAGTTCGACCAGTTTCGCGGAAATACCCTGTGTAGCGAATTGCAGGTTCAAAACCAGCGGTTCACCGTTGGACATTTCGCGCATGCCGTCACCGTCTGTGTCCACCATGCCGATTTCATCGAGCAGGGAGTTCGCCAGATCCGGATCATATTGCGCATAGTGCTGCAACATGTCGTCCGTGATGAACGAAGGCTGAGGTGAGAACGGAACATACTGGTTTGGTGTACCCAGACCAAAGAACGCTACCTCGTTGATTTCGTCCCGGTTGATGGCAACTGACATCGCCTGACGGAACTTGAGATTGCCAAACAAATCGCGTTTTGCCAGATCATCAGAAGTCACGTTAAACGAAAATGTCCCGGTACGGATCTGTGGCCGGATGTCGACGCTAAAGTTGCTTTTTTCCTGGTTTTCAAGAAGCAAAGGAACGTCGTCAAGATTCAGCGCCTGGGTCTTATAGTCGACTTCGGCGTTTACCATTTTCAGCAGTCGCACTTCCGTTTCGGACACGAACAGTTCGTCTTGCTCGCTGATATATGGAAGCTGATTACCGGCTGTATCCACCATGAAGAAATACGGGTTGGCAACAAAGTGGCGACCTTCCGTAGTTTCCGAGATCACGATGTGGCTTTCCAGTGTAGGAGCAGCCGCAAATGGCATACCCTCAACCTTGTCTGGATGCGCCAGCATTGGTGTGGGCGTGTCCATCCAGTCAGAGCCGCCAAAATAAGCCTGGACAACTTCATAACCGTTTTCAAATCCGATTGCTTGTGCATTTGCGTCGGCTTGTTCGGCTCCTACAACATCAGGGTGATATTGACCCAGAACGTGCATAGGCTGGAAGCCCTGTGCATAGTGGTTAGCAAAGTGCGACAACAAGCCTGGCTTTGGCGAAGGCAGGTTGAACTGAACGGTTTGTTCATCAACGACTACAACATCCATTAATTCACCGCCAACCAGAACGTAATCCTTTGGCTTTTCACGGATATTGGTGTCGGTCGCCAGATTGTCGTACCAGAACTTCACGTCACGGGCACCAAATGGCTCGCCGTCTGACCACTTGTGGCCTTCACGCAGGAAGAACGTCAGCTGAGTGAAATCTTCATTCCATTCCCAACCCTTGGCGACGTTTGGCACGATGGTTTGCAGATCGTCCGAATACCGCACGAGGTTTACGTGACGGATCGACATCATGTCAGATGTACCTGCCTCGGTAGCGTTTGACATAATATCAAGCGTACCACCGTAGGAACCGATCTTATCATATGGTGCCACAACCAGTGGTTCACTTGGCAGGCGGTTGGCAAGATCAGGCAAATCAGGGTTACCCTGAATGCGGCCATTCATAGCAGCAGCGTCTGGGTTAGCAGTGTACTCCAGCGTACAGTCTGCAATCGACTGGAATTCAGCCAGTTCATATTGCTGCGGGAATTCGCCTGCAGCGACCCCTAGGGGGTCTGCAACTGTAACTGCTGGGCAGGCGCCGGCAAATGCCGTCCCGCTTAGCACAATCAGTGCAACCCCGGATAAAAGAACTCTCTTCATTATTGATCCTCTCTGTTGATCATTTTGTTATTCATACGGAAACCATATTTGTTTGGTTTTCTAGTTTTGTGAATATCGTGAAAACCATTAAGACGCCGAGCCTGAAAAACCTTACTGTCCTATCAGTGGCGTCTTGTTTCCATCCTCCCCCAGGAACTATCCAATGCGAATGCCGATTCTGTCAAATCAATCAATGGCTCCGCTCGCAATGAACAGGATTGTACAGCGCGGACCGGTCTGTCAAGAATTTTCCAAATTTGGTGGCCATTGACCGATACTGACTAACTACAGCCAGAATGTATAATGCCAGATTGGACGTATTAATAAGTCCATAAAAAACTGGCCGCGAAACACCTTCGCGACCAGCAATTATTTAAGTTCAATATCTTACCGTTTGGTTTTACGGTTTTTCTCCGCGCGCCAGACGGGCGTTGATGTCTTCGATCACCGCGGGCAGCTCAACCAGGCTGTCGATGACGTAATGCGCCCCGGCCTGTTCCAGAATCTTACGTGTTTTGGCCATGCGGGCGGCAATATCTGCTTCAGACAATGTTGCCTCTTCATCCAGTGTGTTGATATTCATGTAATTCGAGTAACGAACCAGACCAACACCCCAGCAACCGGCGTTCATTGCTTCGCCAATGCCAGAAACCGTATCATCGCATTTCACCACCGACTTCACGTCGGAAATGCCCAGCAGGTCGAGGTTCTTAAACACCATGTGCGGATCAGGACGTGCGCCGTTAAGCACTTCGTCGCCTGCGACAGTCGCATCAGGTGTGATACCCTGCTTAATCACGTCGGCCAGCAGCACATCAACCATCACGCGGGTAAAGCCGGTGGACACACCGATCTTGATCCCGTCAGCCTGCATATCGTTGCAAACCTTTTTAACACCCGGCAGAAGCGCGGTGTACTTTGGCAAACACGCCAGCTGAGCAGGTACGAATTCTTCGAACATCGCATCCACATCGGCCTGTGTGGGAGGTGAGCCTTTGATAGCTTCCCAACGCGCAGCAATTACCGGGTCTTCCGTCAGTTTCTTGATGTGAATGTCCTTGCGCAGACCCATTGGCCCGCGGGCCTCTTCCATGGTGATTTCAACGCCCTGAGATTTAAACACCTCAACGAACACCACCGCAGGGGCGATCACATAGGCATCGGCCAGGGTACCGCTCCAGTCCAGAACAGCGCATTTAATCTTGCCGCGATAAGTGCGCTCGAAAGTGTATTCAGATGGTCCAGCCATGGGTATTTCCTTTGGTTTTCATGTTAGGTTGTTAAGATTATGCGGCCAGTTTGGCGCGCTCATTCAGTGCAGATTCAGGCGGGGCAGCTGTATCCACCCCCATTTCGTTCAATGTTTCGCCAGCAGCGGTTACGACCTGACGCATCACGTCAGCATCCATTTGGCCGATGCAGCCGATACGGAAACTGTCCGCAACGGTCAGCTTGCCGGGATAGATGATGAAGCCTTTGGATTTCATCAACTCGTAGAAATGCTCAAATTCAAACGCCTCATCGGCCGGGCAAAAGAAGGTCACGATAATCGGCGACAACCAGCGGTCTTTCAGCAGGGTTTCAAAGCCAAGTTCGCGCATCCCATCAACAATTGCATCGCGATTGTTGCTATACCGCGCGCCGCGCCCGGCCACAGCACCCTCGGCCTTATGGGCCTTCAACGCCTCTAGAAAAGCCACCACAACATGGGTCGGCGGGGTAAAACGCCACTGGCCGGTCTTGTTCATATGCGACCACTGGGCATGGACATCCAAAGACAGCGAATGGCTGCGCCCTTTGGCGGCCTCCAGTTCATCCTTGCGCGCAATGATAAACCCAAAGCCCGGCACGCCTTCGATGCACTTGTTGGCAGACGACACCATCGCATCATAGCGGATTTCATTGATATCCAGCGGGATCGCCCCAAACGCACTCATACTGTCGATCAGCAGTTTGCGCCCCTGCGCATAAACCGCCTCGGAAATTTCACTCACCGGGTTCAGGATACCGGAACTGGTTTCGCAATGCACCACAACCACATGGGTAATGTCCGGGTCCGCCACCAGTACCGCCGTAACCTCATCACCACGCGGAGGCATGTAATCACCCTTATCAATCACCACATGATCGCGCCCGAGATATTCCAGCGTCTGCACCAACCGCTTGCCGTATGCCCCGTTGGACAGCACCAGAACCTTACCCTCGCGAGGAATAAATGACCCCAGCAGCGCCTCAACCGTAAACGTCCCGCTACCCTGCATCGGTACACAATCCAGCACACCATTGGTGTCGCCAGTCAACTCCAGCAACAACTTGCGCATCTCTGCCGTCACCGCCCTAAATTCACCATCCCAGCTGCCCCAGTCGCGCAGCATTGCCTGTTTCACAGCATAAGATGTGGTCAAAGGACCGGGCGTCAGCAAATAGGGTTCACCTAAATGGGGGGCTTCAATCTTGTGCGCGTTGTCAGACATCAAACTGAACCTTGCTGCCGGTTGATCTAAGCGCTGGATTGCCATTCAAAATTACATATGTAAAATCGTTATTTCGTATTGTATCATAAGTTCTATCGATAGTTTAATTTGAACAGGAAACCGCCGTGAAATACGTTCAGCTCCGCGCCTTTCACAATGTCGCCCTTTATGGCGGGTTTTCCCGCGCAGCTGAAGCAATGGGCCTGACCCAACCGGCGGTATCCGATCAGGTTCTGGGCCTTGAGCAGGACTACGATGTTCTGTTGTTCAACCGTCAGAAAAAGCAAATCACCCTGACGCGACAGGGCCAGGAATTGCTGGTTATCACCCGCCCGATGTTTGAGGTGGAAGCCCGTGCCCTGGAATACCTGTCAGAATCCCGCGCGCTGACTTCCGGTACGCTGCGGATCATCGCCGATTCCGCCTATCATGTGACCGGTGTGCTAAGTCAGTTTCGCACCAAATACCCGGGCATTCACCTGACTCTGCGATCAGGAAACTCGCAGGAAGTCGAAGAGCAATTGTTGGCTTACCGCGCAGATATAGGTGTACTGGGCAGTTCAACCAATTCGGATAAATTTCTAAGTGTTTCACTTGGCGCCACACCCATCGTCGCGTTTGCCGCGAAAAGTTATCCGGGCCTGCCCCACGCGAAAGCTTCCCTTGCTGCACTGGCAGATTACCCGTTGGTTTTTCGCGAGAAGGGCTCAAAAACCCGCCAGAAACTTGAAGATGCCGCCAACAAACAAGGCGTTTCCCTGCGCCCGGCAATCGAAGCCGAGGGGCGAGAAGCTGTTCGTGAAATCGTGGCTGCTGTCGGTGGAATCGGTTTTGTTTCAGACGCAGAATTTGGACAGGACGAAAGGTTGGCGAAAATCCAGATTGAAGGCCCGATAATTCCGATGGAAGAAACAGTCGTGTGCGTAAACCAGCGCAAGGATGTTCGAATGATCCGTACTTTTATGGCGCTGGCCACCGAACACCGCCGCGCCTGAAATTACGCTGCTGCCAGTTCCTGTGACAGCTTGATCCCGGTAATATCAGCCCCATCCACCAAAGACATGGTAAAATCGCGGGCGGCGGCAGTCCATGCCTCTTTTTCCAGCGCATCCATCAGTGTTTGGCGCACCGCCGTAAAGGGCAGAACCTCTCCAACGGCGCGAGCGTCCAGACGGATGATGTGAAAACCATATCGGGTTTCAACCGCTTCATCAGTTATTTCGCCCTCATTCAACTTGTTCAAAACAGCTTCGAACTCCGGCACCGTATCACCATGGCCTATCTGGCCCAAGCGACCGCCAGCATCCCGGGACGGACAATCGCTCTGGGATTTGGCCAGATCGCCAAAATCATCGGGTCGTTTGTGCAGAATCTGCAAAGCAGCCTTGGCGCGAAGACGCGATTTATCGCGGGCCTCTGTATCGCCGGGGGGTGTCATGAACAGGATATGTGCCGCCTCAAATAAAGTAGGCGCGCGGTAACCGTCCGGGTTGGCGTCGTATCTGGCACGCGCACGATCCTCGCTGATTGGATCAGGCGTAACACCCACTTCCATCACAGCACGGATTAACGCTTCGTCCTCGGTCTCTACCTTGCCATCGCTGATCGCCTGCGGGTCAGTCTTCAGACCCAGCCGCTTTGCTTCCTGCAACATCAGTTCACGGATTACCAAAGCCTGCGCCGCTTTACGCCACGCAATACCCGGCTTGCCCTTCGGGGCAGAATGATTCTGCGCCTCTGCCGCAATATCTGCGGCAGAGATTACTTGCCCGTTCACCGAAACATCCGGTGTCAGGGATTTGCTTGCAACGGTCATTTTGCCGATCCTTTACGACGCGAGCGAACCACCTGATAGCCAGGGCGGGTCAAGTAGCGCAGCGGTACTGACAACATGTGAACCAGCCGGGTGAACGGAAACACCAGGAATATTGTCAAACCCAGGAACAGGTGCAGCTTGAACAGGATATTTACATCCTCGATATAACTGGCCGCGGCCCCGTCAAAAGTGAAAATCGCCTGCGCCCATGACATGAACTTGACCATCTCACCGCCGTCCAGATGCTGAAGCGACAGATAGATTGTACCAAGACCAAGGATCAGCTGTGTCATCAGCAATACAAGGATCGCAATATCGGCAAAACTGGACGTGGCGCGAATGCGTGGGTCGAACCAGCGACGATGCAGCAACATCAGACCACCAATCAGCGCCATGGCACCGGCAACACCACCAGCTACAATTGCCAGAATTTGTTTGGCGCTGTGGCTGATACCAAGGGCGTCAAATAGGCTGATCGGCGTCAATAGACCGCCCAAATGACCAAAGAAGATCACCAGAATACCAACATGGAACAGGATTGAACCCCAGACCAGTTGTTTGCGCCGCAACATCTGGCTGCTGGACGATTTCCAGGTAAACGGGTCGCGTTCATACCGGGCAATGGACCCTACGGCCAGAACCGTCAGGGCGATGTAAGGGTAAATTCCATACAGAAATTCGTGCATCATATGGCTCCTTTATTCAGCCGCAGCCGGACGGGCCGGCGCGGGGTTAACGGGTGTATCCATTTGTGAAAGCATGTCGCGGACCTGCGGGCACCCGGCGTTCGGGTCGGGGCCAAAGGTGACTTCGCTTTCCTCCCATACCGCATCAAGTGCTTCCAGATCATCCGGGTCGTCATCTTCGATCTTCAAAAGCTCATCAACCGCTTCCTGATTAACCGTCTGACTACATAATTGCAGGAGCGCCACAAACACGGTTCCATATGCGCTTTCGCGCCTGTTCAAACGCACCCTAAGGGCTTCGAAAATATGGGCCGCGTCGGCCAGCGTCTCCTGCGCCTCGCTGAACGGACGTGTCGCGAGGAATTCCAGCAATGCGGGCAAATGGTCAGGCAGTTCGGAACTGACGGGTTCAAATCCGGCCGCCCTGTAGGTCTCCACCAGATCAACCATCGCCCCACCCCGGTCCCGGCTTTCGCCGTGAACGTGTTCGAACAGGTTCAGCGACAGGGTGCGTGAACGATCAAACAGACTGACATAGCGTTCTTGCAGATCATAAATGTCACCGGCTGCCAGATGTTCAAAGAGCGGAGTGAAAGCGTCCAAAGTGGTGGCAGACAGAAAACGTTCGTCTTCCAGCACCTTGGCAACATCACCAATTGCTTCCTGCAATTCTGTTGTCGGATAGCTAAGCAGCGCCGACATTGCTTTGAGGGTCATCAGCATTACATGGCCTCCGTTGGCATGGTGAATTTCTTCTTGCTGCCACCAAACATTGAGCCCTGACTGATCCCGGTTGAACAACCGTTACCATCGGTAAAGCCACAACCACTGCGAATATCCATCGCTTCCTCAACCAGTTCACGGTGCGCCGTTGGTACGACAAAGCGGTCCTCATAGTTGGCGATGGCCATGGTTTGGTACATGTCTTCGATCAAATCCTTGGTCAGACCGACACGTTCGGCAATCGCTTCATTGATCACACCATCAACGGTTTTGGATCGCATATAGGCGCGCATTGCCAGCATCCGTTCCAGTGCCGTGACAACCGGGGCCTCATCCCCCGCGGTCAGCATATTGGCAAGGTAACGCACCGGGATGCGCAATGACTGAACATCTGGCATCTCACCGTCATGGCCGATCTTACCTGCCTCAGCCGCGTTCTGAATGGGGCTAAGGGGCGGGATATACCAAACCATCGGCAGCGTGCGATATTCAGGGTGCAGTGGAAACGCGACTTTCCAGTCCATTGCCATCTTCCAAACGGGGCTGTTTTTCGCCGCTTCCAGCCATTCGTCGGAAATGCCCTGTTCACGGGCCTGACGCTGAATTTCAGGGTCATGTGGATCGAGGAAAATATCAAGCTGTTCCTGATACAGATCCTTTTCGTCCGGCGCATTGGCGGCATCTTCGATCTTGTCCGCGTCATAAAGAATGACACCCAGATACCGAATACGTCCGACACAGGTTTCCGAGCAAACGGTCGGCTGACCGCTTTCGATGCGCGGATAACAAAACGTACATTTCTCAGATTTGCCGGTATCCCAGTTGTAGTATATTTTCTTGTAGGGACAGCCAGACACACACATCCGCCAGCCACGGCACTTTTCCTGATCGATCAGAACAATGCCGTCTTCTTCGCGTTTGTAGATCGCACCCGACGGGCAGGACGCCACGCAGGATGGGTTAAGACAGTGTTCACAAAGCCGTGGCAGGTACATCATGAAGGTGTTTTCGAACTCACCGTAGATTTCTTTCTGAATACCTTCAAAGTTGGTGTCGGCAGAACGCTTGGAAAACTCGCCGCCAAGGATTTCTTCCCAGTTTGGACCCCATTCGATCTTTTCCATCCGCTCACCTGTGATTATAGAACGTGGGCGAGCAGTCGGAAACGCGGTCATTTCCGGTGCCGATTTCAGGTGGTCATAGTCAAAGTCAAACGGCTCATAATAGTCATCAATTTCCGGCATGCTTGGGTTAGCAAAAATATTCGCCAGAATGCGCCACTTGGCGCCTTGTTTGGGTTGCAGTTTGCCGCCCTTTGTGCGGGTCCAGCCGCCTTTCCATTTGGCCTGATCTTCCCAGTTTTTCGGGTAGCCAATGCCGGGTTTGGTTTCGACGTTATTGAACCAGGCGTATTCAACACCGTCGCGACTGGTCCAGACGTTTTTGCAGGTGACCGAGCAGGTATGGCACCCGATGCATTTGTCCAGGTTCAGGACTTTGCCGATTTGCGCGCGAATTCTCATTGGGCTGCCTCCACGTTGATCGCCGGTGTATCCAGCCAGTCGACCTTGTTCATTTTACGCACGATCACGAATTCGTCCCGGTTTGAACCCACAGTTCCGTAGTAATTGAAACCATAGCTTTGCTGGGCATATCCGCCGATCATATGGGTCGGCTTCAGCGTGGTGCGCGTGACAGAGTTGTGAATTCCGCCCCGGTTACCGGTCTTTTCAGACCCCGGTGTATTCACGATCTTTTCCTGCGCGTGATACATGAACAACGTGCCGTTCTTCATCCGCTGAGAAACAACCGCACGCGCCGTCAGCGCCCCGTTGGTATTGTAAACCTCAACCCAGTCATTATCGACGATACCAGCCGTGGCCGCATCGGTTTCTGACAGCCAGACCACTGGACCACCGCGGTTAAGCGTCAGCATCAGCAGGTTGTCGGAATAGGTTGAATGGATACCCCATTTTTGGTGCGGTGTGATAAAGTTCAGAATGACGTGCGGCTTGCCTTCATCGGTGTTTATGTCCGAGTTGATCGTCTTCAGATCCACGGGTGGGCGATAGGTACAAAAGCCTTCCCCAAACGCGCGCATCCACAGGTGATCCTGATAAAGCTGTTGTCGCCCCGTCAACGTGCGCCACGGGATCAGCTCATGCACGTTGGTGTAGCCAGCGTTGTAGCAAACATGTTCGCTTTCTATACCGGACCAAGTGGGTGAGCTGATAATCTTGCGTGGTTGTGCAGCCAGATCAGCAAAACGGATCTTTTCGTCTTCTTTCGGTTT
>VAPK010639418.1_pt1 | contig 13005 bp, 11 predicted proteins | sample 3395031 | NCBI WGS metagenome assembly VAPK01 (sample SAMN08290443, study PRJNA428436) | hydrothermal vent metagenome | isolation source: Deep-sea hydrothermal vent chimney 1 | place: Pacific Ocean: Juan De Fuca Ridge | reverse complement strand
TCTCCTCTCGGCACACCGCTACGCTGCTCCATGCATTGCTCTACCTCCTGCCTAAGCTACATGGATGTAGTGAATGCAGATATTGCAGGAGAAAATATCTGCCCATGCAGTCGCCCCAACCCTCCAGCAGGAGAGGGCTTTAGAGCAGTAATCTTAATGATATTGGAGTAAGGGTAACTAGCCTTCCCCCCCTGTGGTTTTTAGTGTTTTCTGAATTCAAGTTAAAAAAACTGGAACATCGAGTAGAAGGGAAAGAAAATAAATTAAGTGCGTACGTTGGGTTAGCGTCTCTATCGCGTAAGCCAATATTTTGGAATGATGTGCAGGGTACGTTATCGCTAACCCAACCTACATGCTACGTGTTTTCTATTATTATAAAAATCACAAAGTAGCGTTTGCCTAAAAGGTTAAAGTTTATTATAAGCTATTGTTTTTATTATAAATAGCTCTATTGATCATTTTTAATACTTCTTTAGACGTGTTGACTGAGCTGATTTGGATCTCGGGGTGTGATAAAGCAAATACTCTAAAGACTTCATCGGCGAATGCTTGTCCAATTGAATCGACACTATTAAAATCGAGAATTACATACTTAAAACGTTCTACTCTATTTAAAATACGCCTAGCTTGTGACCTAGAAATAAGCCTATCACCTTCATAGAGAGCTAACTGAACGGGGACAATCGTTTTATCAAAAGCATAATCATCAGGCCCACTTGAAAATTCATCAAATAATGCATCTAGTGAAAGCGTACTATTTGTATTGATTCGCATACCGACAAAGGTACCTTCTGTTTGTGCTCGCATATGAAATAACCAGTCATGATCAAATTCAGAGTGATGGTTAAAACTTAAATCACCAGAAAAAATAACAAACTCTTCAAAAGCACGGGAGGTAAAAAATATCCCTTCACCTGTATGATTATTTGGATCAGTCGTTAATTTACCCTTACTCAACTCAAGTAATGATTCGCGCTGGTCATCCAGCCCCATAATTCGGGCAATATGTTTAAAAATCCCCTCACCATTATCATGAATTGAAACTTGAATTGTTTGACCATCTGTTTCTGCATCAACACATACTTGAGTACCTTCTGAATGATCTATGGCGTTATTAAGCATTTCAGTAAAACCATAATGGCAAATGGCATCAATATCATTTGGCGTGTTTTCAAAAATAAAAGAAAAATCATTTCTATAAACAACATCTTCTTTAATCGTTCTCAAGTCATAGATTTTTGAATTAAATCTTTTTTTACCTAGTTGGTAGACCTTGTTGCGAGTATGTCCGACTGAAGAAACCCATTCGTTTTCTGTTAGAAAAGCTAAGTGCCTACTAACGGTTTGTCTTGATACACCAAATTTTTCAGACACATCAACAACAATACTGGGTTTACTATTTTTTATAGATTCTAGCAGGTAAGCTCTAATATCTCTTGCTCTTTTAGTTCTACCAAGGAGTTTCATTACATTCAAAAAATTATAGATAAAATAATATTGTAAACTTTTAACCTTTGCTTTGTAAACTTTAGGAGTTATTTTGTGCATGTTCCTTAGCACGATCAATTCTACTTTTTTGGCGAGCTGAAGTCCCCTATGTACTCATATCCTGTAGTTTGTTAACAGCTATGTGCTAATGGGGCACAGGCTTTAGCCTATTCTTGGCTAAACAATTTTAACCTTATAACAAACCATGCTCGGCAAAAGAGTAGGGCTTGCCATCGCCAATAATAAAATGATCTAACACTCGAATATCAAACAACAATAATGATTGTTTTAGCTTTTCTGTAATATTTTTATCTGCCAGGCTGGGCTCGTTAACACCAGAAGGATGATTATGCGCAAAAATAACAGCGGCAGCATTATGCATTAATGCTTTTTTTGCCACCTCCCTTGGATAAACACTGGCTCCATCAATCGTACCTTGAAACAGCTCTTCAAAGACAATAACTCGGTGCTGATTATCTAAAAACAAACAAGCGAATACTTCATGGCTGTAACTTCGTAGTTGAGCTGTCAAATAGGCTCGGGTTGCTTCAGGACTGGTTAAAACATTTCCACGTTGTAATATCTCTACATAGTGCCGCTTGGCCATTTCCAATACGGCCTGAAGCTGGGCATATTTTGCACTTCCCAATCCTTTTCCTTGGCAGAATTGTGTTTGATCTGCTTCTAACAGTGCTTGTAAGGAACCAAATTCAGTTAATAAGTCTTTTGCTAAATCTACAGCTGTTTTACCCGCAATCCCTGTGCGCAGAAAAATAGCTAATAACTCCGCATCTGTTAAAATCGCCGAGCCTTTCTCTAATAATTTCTCTCGCGGGCGTTCTTCAGCCGGCCAATCCTTAATGGTCCTCATTAGCTATAACTCCTTATCTAAAAATTTAAGCATAGAAGAGTTTGACTAATTTTGCCATAATTACAAGTTATGGATAAAATAATTAATAAACGCATATTATTAGGTATTTGTGGGGGGATTGCTGCTTATAAATCAGCTGAACTTGTACGCCTATTACGCAAACAAAACTATGAAGTTAAAGTCGTTATGACTTCATCAGCCATGCAATTTGTATCGGCATTAACCTTTCAAGCTTTATCAGCTAACCCAGTCTCAACGCAACTGCTTAATGCTGAGGAAGAAAATGCAATGGGACATATTAATCTTGCTCGTTGGGCTGATGTATTTATTATCGCACCCGCTACAGCAAATATAATCGCTAAATTCAGTCATGGTTTAGCGGATGATTTACTTTCTACTCTTTATTTGGCGACCACTTGCCCCATTTATATTGCCCCTGCAATGAATCAAGCAATGTGGAATAAAACAGTTACACAGGAAAACATCCAAAAATTGAGCGATCATGGTATTCAGTTTATTGGGCCTGAACAAGGTAGCCAGGCTTGTGGTGAAACAGGTTTTGGTCGGATGTCTGAAGCTAAAGATATTTACCAGACTTTAGTACAAGCCTTTTCTTATTCAAATAAACTACATAATATTAATGTTCTGATCAGTGCAGGTCCAACAAGAGAACCCTTGGATCCTGTTCGTTATATCTCTAACCGTAGTTCTGGAAAAATGGGCTATGCTTTAGCAGAGGCTGCCAGAAATGTCGGTGCTCATGTTACTTTAATCAGTGGCCCTGTCACTTTAGTTGCACCTGATAATATACAATGTATTAAAGTGGAAACGGCTGAGCAAATGCATCATGCCGTTATTTCTAGAGCAGCAAAGCATGATATATACATTGGAGCGGCGGCAGTAGCTGACTATAGCCCTGTCGATTTAAGTGCGACAAAAATAAAAAAGCAAAATGATGAGAGTGTTCTAAAATTACAGAAAACTAAAGATATTTTAGCCGACGTAGCCGCTTTAAACGATAGGCCGGCTTTTGTTGTAGGTTTCGCTGCCGAAACCAATAATTTAGAACAGTATGCAAAAGCTAAATTAAGCAAAAAGAACTTAGATATGATTGCTGCTAATTGGGTTGGTCAAGAACAAGGTGGGTTTGACTCAGATGAAAATGCACTACAAATATATTGGCCTTCAGGACATCAATCACTCAATATGACCGATAAAAAACAATTGGCTAAACAGCTAATTAGCTTAATTGTAGAGAAAATGAATGAAAAAAGTACAACTTAAAATATTAGATAAACGCTTAGGTAATGATATAGCATTACCCGATTATGCGACACTAGGTTCAGCAGGCTTAGATTTACGCGCTTGTTTAGACCAAGCAATTCTATTAAAGCCGGGGGAGACTGTGCTTATCCCTACAGGCCTGGCAATACATATTGCAGACCCCACTATGGCGGCTATTCTCCTTCCTCGCTCTGGCTTAGGGCATAAACATGGTATTGTGCTGGGAAATTTAGTCGGATTGATAGATTCAGACTATCAAGGTCAAGTTTTTGTTTCTTGCTGGAATCGAGGAGGCACCCCATTTACCATTGAAATAGGTGAACGTATTGCACAAATGGTATTTGTTCCCGTGATTCAAGCTGAATTTGAACACGTCACTGAATTTGATGATAGCCACCGAGGGGATGGTGGTTTTGGTCATACCGGACGACACTAATATTTTAACCAAGGATTAGAATGAACCGCATTTTTAGTATTTTATCTGCTGTTACTATAATGATGACTCTAGTTGCTGGAGGGGGCATGTACTGGGTTTCCCTGTCTGACATTAAAGAGGCGCAACAGCAAGCAACTAAAGCATTAGCTCAAGGCCTTGCTTTAAGCATTTCTGCGCAAGTAAATGCTTTACAAGCAACTGTTTCAAAAATGGCTACCTCAGCAGAGCTTATAGAAGCAGCTGATATGGGTAATCCTCGCCAAAGTGCTGAGGTGGCAAAAAGACTTGAACAATTCATACCCAGTGTTCTAAAAATCAGAATATTGCCTACTAATGTAACTGAACTAGATGCGTCAAGTATTCCTCATATGGGAAATGCCGACCTTATTATGGTTCAGGAAACACTCTCTAAAAAACAGCTTGCAGTCATTCAGGGTAGGGGAGAAAATAGGCATTTAGCCATTACAGCCGCTATTATTAAAGACAATGTACCGGTTGGTGTTATTCTTGCCAGCCTTAAGTTTAATTTTCTTCAGTCCATTCTAAACTCAGCCCATTTAAATAATAGTCTTATTGAGTTAAAACAACAAAAAGCCTCTCTAGCTAAAACTTCAGGTGTTACAGCAGATACGCCATTGGATAAGCAGATTAAAATACTAAACACTTCCTGGAGGCTTTATTACGCACCTAAAAATACCAACAGTATTTTCTCCATTTCTGTTATTGCGGCAATCATTTTTGTTCCTGCTCTAATTATTGGTATCTCTTTTTTCATTGCTTATCGCAATATTACCCATTTATTAAGACAAGATTTAGGGACTATTTTAAAAGCTATTAAAGACTTATTTTCTGGTAAAACTATCGGCAGTTACCCCGTTCATTTTAACGAAATGAAAACTTTAATATCTACCATGGTCCAATTTAAACGTGTGTTGGATCATGGGGGGACTGATTTTCCTAGCGAGCTCGTTCCAGAAAGAGGCTCAGATGATTTTTTTGATGAACCTGACGGTGTTAGCTTTCTTGAGATGGATGATGATATGCTATCGGGCGGTAAAAGTATCCCAATGCCAAGTAGCCCTATTGCTTTGCCTGAAATAGCCCCTGTAGACTTTCCTGATATATCAGTGGTTACATCAGCAACTGACCCAGAACCAGAAATTAAACCTAAAGAAAAACCAACTGTCAATGCTTCTATTTATAGAGCTTACGATATTCGAGGTATTGCCGAAAAAACATTAACGACGGACATCGTTTTTAATATTGGTAAGGCTATAGCGTCTGAAGTAAAAGAAAAAAACATCAATTCAATCGTGATAGGAAGAGATGGTCGTTTATCTAGCGAATCTTTTGCTGAAATATTAGCAAAAGGAATTATCTCTACAGGTGTAAATGTCCTGGATATAGGTCTAGTTCCTTCGCCCCTGGTTTATTTTGTTGCCCAGCATACTGAAGGAAAATCAGCGGTAGTTGTTACTGCTAGCCATAACCCTGCAGAATACAATGGACTAAAAATAATCATCGATGGTGAAACACTTGCTGGTGACCGAATACAACAGATTAAGCAACGGGTAGATCAGAAAAATTATGCTGTTGGGAATCCAGGAACAATAGATAAAAACAATATGTTCATCAATGAATATATAGGTACTATCGCTGAAGATACCCATTTGGTTCGTCCGATGAAGGTGGTTGTTGATTGCGGAAATGGGGCGACCGGAGAAATCGCTCCAACTCTATTAAAAACCCTGGGTTGTGAAGTCTTTGAATTGTTTTGTGATATTGATGGTACTTTTCCCAATCATCATCCCGACCCTAGCAACCCTGCAAATTTACAAAACTTAATCGCAGGCGTTGAGCATTATGAAGCGGATATAGGTATTGCATTTGATGGGGATGGAGATAGGATAGGGGTTATTGATTCAAAGGGTAAGATAATCTGGCCGGATAGACTGCTTATGCTATTTGCTAAAGAAGTATTAAGTAATAAACCTGGGGCAGAAATTATTTACGATATAAAGTCAACCCACCACCTTAAAGGCTATATTACTAAACACGGAGGGCGCTCACTGATGTGCAAAACAGGCCACTCTTTTATCAAAGCTAAATTAAAAGAAACTGGTGCTGTATTAGCAGGTGAAATGAGTGGGCATATCTTCTTTAATGATCGCTGGTTTGGTTTTGATGATGCCTTATACTCAGCTGCTCGCCTTATTGGTATTTTGTCTGCAGATACTCGCGATAGCGCACAAGTTTTTGCCGATATTCCCGAGAGTTTCAGCACACCAGAAATTTATATTGAATTAGCTGAAAGTGAAAATATTAACTTGATGCAGCAGCTACTTGCTAAAGTAGATTTTAAAGATGCCGAAATTATTACTTTTGATGGATTGAGAGCAGACTTTAGTGATGGCTGGGGGCTTGTTAGAGCTTCTAACACCATGCCTGCCTTAGCTCTCCGTTTTGAAGCGGATACCGCTGAAGCATTAAACCGTATTCAATCCCAGTTTAAAGACTTGCTCACTCAAATCAAAGCTGATATAAACGTGCCGTTCTAATCTTTACTTTTAACCAACTGTTACTCAGACCTTATGCAAGAAAACACATCCCATCACATCGCTCACGTCCTTATTGAGGCTTTACCATATATAAAAAAGTTTAAGGGTAAAACCGTGGTGGTAAAATTTGGCGGCAATGCCATGATTGATGATGAGCTTAAGCATAGCTTTGCCAGAGATATTGTACTGATGAAACTGGTTGGTATTAACCCCATCATTGTTCATGGCGGTGGTCCTCAAATTGGTAAACTTTTAGACCGGCTCAATATTAGCACTCAATTTATTGATGGCATGCGTGTCACTGATAGCGAAACCATGGATATTGTTGAAATGGTTTTAGGCGGTCAGGTCAATAAAGAAATTGTTAGCCTAATCAACCTTCATGGCGGTAAAGCTATTGGCCTAACAGGTAAGGATGGCGATTTTATTCATGCTAGAAAAATCAATTTAAAACGGTCTTCAGCCGAACATAAAGCATCGGAAATTATTGATTTAGGCCATGTAGGTGAAGTCAGTAGTATAGATCCCTCTGTAGTAGATATGCTTTGCAATAGTGACTTTATTCCTGTTATTGCGCCTATTGGTGTTGGTGATGATGGTCATTCTTACAATATCAATGCTGACTTGGTTGCCGGTAAAGTTGCTGAAGTTTTAAAAGCTGAAAAACTGTTATTACTCACCAATACAGCAGGTATTTTAGATAAAAATAAAAATTTGATGACCGGACTTTCTATCTCGGATATCGATGATTTAATTGCTGATGGAACCATTGAAGGCGGTATGATCCCCAAAACTCAATGTGCTACAGATGCTTTAAAAGGTGGTGTTTCCAGTGTCCACATTATTGATGGCAGGGTTGACCATGCAGTTTTACTTGAGTTATTTACCAATCAAGGTGTTGGAACATTATTGGTTAGTCGCTAATATACTTTCTTCGGTCAGAGGACCTGTTGATAAAACTATTTTAACAATTTATTGGGGGTGCAGGCTTTAGCCTGCTCTTGCACTAAAGAATGCAGGTTAAAACCTGCGCACCAAAAGGCTGTTATTAATGAGAATGTATCTGTTAACGCTACAGATTTAACCCATTACCAACAAAACTTTTAATTTCGGTACTTATCAGGATTAATTTGATATTTATTTAATTTGTTGTAGACGGCTCTGGTTGAAAGCTCCATACAACTGGCAACTGCACTAATATTTCCTTGGTGTTGCTGTAGAGCTTCTTTCAAAAATGCCTGCTCTACACCATCAATAGCTTTTGCTTTTAAGTGTTTCCAGCTACTAAGCTCAGCTTTTGGTGAATCACTTTCTAGCAATAATTCTGTTATTTCTTGCCCTTTAGTAAATAAAAGGCTACGTTCCAATATATTTTCCAACTCTCGAACATTGCCTGGCCAATTATACGCCCGAATCTGTTGCATAACTTCACGGCTAACGGTGTCTACCTTTTTATTATGCTTCTGACTCATACGTTGTAAGATTAACTTTACCAAGGCAGGTAAATCAGAAGGTCTTTCTTGTAATGAAGGTATTTCTAATTTAACAACATTCACTCGGTAGTATAAATCTTTGCGGAATAAACCTTGTTCTACTTTGTCTTGTAAATGAACGTTGGTGGCTGAAATAATTCGCAAATCAACTTGTATTGATTGTCTTCCACCTATTCTTTCCAGCTCACCTTCCTGAATAACTCTTAATAACCGAGTTTGAGCAGCAGGCGATAAAGAATCGACTTCATCCAGAAACAAAGAACCACCTCCCGCTCTTTCAAAGAAACCCTGATGGACTTCTACCGCGCCTGTAAAGGCTCCTTTCTCATGTCCAAAGAGTACGCTTTCTATTAAGCTTTCTGGGATAGCACCACAGTTAATGGGGATAAAAGGCTTGCCACTTCGCTCGCTCATCGCATGTATTGCACGAGCAACCAATTCTTTACCAACGCCTGTCTGTCCTTCAATTAACACAGTCGCTGATGTGGGCGCAATAACTTCTATTGACTGCAAGACCTTTTTCATAGCTTCAGAATTAGCAATAATTAAAGGTGGCTGATTTTTTTTTAGCTGCTGTTTACTTTGTTTGCGCCATATTTTTAGCATACTTTGCTCTATTCGGGAGTGCAGTTCATCAAAATCCTTTTTGTCAGAATGGATTTTTATATCTGCCTGATACTCAATACCCTCTTTACTTTTTGCCGCTGTAGCATTCATGTGAATGTAAACTTCACAACAGCCATCATGCTTAGCAATACTTTTAGCAATTTCAACTTTGGCATAACCAAAGTTACGAGCAGCAATCCCTCCGAAAACACTTGATGTCATCCTGCAAAGTTCAGGGAAGTTTGCTACTTTTTCCCCAAACGGACAGCTAGTATTACTTACCGTTATGCAATCTTGGTTACTTGAAATGAGTGAAAAATTTCCACCGATATTATTTTTAAGGCCTAATATCAGCTCAATATAATTTTCTATATCGAGTGCATTATTTTTGTTGCCTTTTTCTGAGCGGTAGACCTCTTCAAAAAAACACCCTGCTGTTTTAGCAATTTGCTCTATAAGTTGCTGACTTTGCTCTTGGCCTAACTGTTCACTGGCATGCATGAGTTCAAGGACAAATGTTTGCAAAAAAATATTAGGGCTTAGGTCAGATAGAGAAAGTTCAGTCATGATGATAAATTGAAATAATTTTTCACTGATTGAACCACTACTTCACAAAATAAACAAGCTAAAAATATAAGACATTGTTTTTAATTACTATTCTTAAAAACAAAAATCGGCACAATACATGCTATAGCTTATAGTGACTACATGAAGATGACCTTCTAGTTATACTTCACGCGGTCACAACTGCGGATTTCTATCGGTCGATTTGTGTCGATAGGCAGCGTTGCTGAAATAGTTGCGTAGCTTGCTATGCGCCCATTTCAGTGCCTTGCTATCAACAAAAATCAACTCGCTATAAATTCCGCATCCGTGACCGCGTGAAGTATATGTCACTAACTATCAATAAAAGAGGCTACAAAATGAATGATAAAAAACCCCCATTAGATCCGCATCCCTTAAGTGAATATGTAGCCTGGGCAGGAGGTCGTAACAAGGACCCCATTTTAGGAGTCTTTAAAGATAAGATGCCTAAAAAACCAGGAAAGGTGTTAGAAATGGCAAGTGGTAGCGGTATGCATATTAATTTCTTTGCCCCCCATTTTGAACATTTACATTTCCACCCTTCAGACAAAGATGTTGAAGTATTTGATAATATTAAAAACCTGACCAGCGATCATTCAAATGATAATATCGCAGACCCAGTACATTTAGATTTAACCCAACCAGATACTTGGTTTAACGCAGGTACTCCCGCTTCATTCTCAGCTATTTTTTGTATTAATATTTTTCAGGTTGCTCCTGTTTCCATAGCTGATGGGATGATGAAATGTGCCGAACACTTATTATCTGATGATGGGTTTTTATTAATTTATGGCCCTTTTCAAGTAGATGGTCAGTGTACAACAGAGTCAAACCAGGAGTTTCACAAGACCTTAAGTTCCGCAGGGGTTTCTGAATGGGGCCTAAAAGATATAAATGATCTAAAAAAAGCGGCTGAAAAACATGGTATGGAATTAAAAGAGCAGATTGATATGCCTGTGAATAATTTCTCACTTATTTTTGGCAGAAAATAATGATACAACAGTACTCAGCTGTTGTTTTGGGTGTTGGGCCAGAGCGTGGACTAGGTGCCACGCTGGCAAAACACTTTGCAGGCAAAGGGTTGCATGTTTTTATTGCCGGGCGTAGTGAAAATAAACTGAATATAGTTGCCAATAGTATTTTGAAAAATGCTGGGCAAGTAACCGTTGTTGTTGCTGATGCCACTGTAGAGCATGATGTCAATCATTTATTCGACATTGTTAAAGGTCAGGGTTTACCATTACATATTGCTGCCTATAATGTAGATAGCAATATTCCATCACCATTACTAGACACAGAGACCGAAACTTTTAACCATTTATGGCAGCAAAATTGTTTAGGTGCCTTTTTGTTTGCTAAACAAGCAGTAATAAGTATGAAGCCTAATCAGCAAGGCACTATTTTTTTTACTGGAGCCACAGCTTCTTTACGTGCGAAACCTCCCTTTACAGCTTTTGCTTCGGCAAAAGCAGCATTAAGAGCGTTGGCTCAGGGGTTGGCTAGAGAGTTTTCTGCTGAAGGTATTCATGTTGTACATACCATTATTGATGGTGTGATTAATGGAGATCGAGCAGAACAACAATTTTCAGAGTACTACAAAAGTAAAGGGCAGGAAGGGCTTTTAAAATTAGAAGCCATTGCCGAAACTTATTGGTCAATGCATTGCCAGCACCCCAGTGCCTGGACACATGAGCTTGACCTAAGACCTTTTAAAGAACCTTTTTAGGAAATCATAATGAGCGAAGCTATTGAATGGCAATTACAAGGCAGTTATTTTGAAACCTGTAACTGTGAAGTAGCCTGTCCTTGCGTTTGGTTACAACCACCTTCAGAAGGTGATTGTAAATTATTAGTTGCCTGGCATATAGATAAAGGCAGTTATGCTAAACAATCACTCAATAATCTTAATATTGCACTGGCTTGCTATTCGCCAGCCAATATGAAAGATGGAAATTGGCAAGCTGCCTTATATATTGACGAACGCGCAAATGACACCCAATTTGAGGCCATTTCTCAAATTTTTAGTGGACAACAAGGTGGGCACCTAGAAATTCTGATGAGCTTTGTTAGCGAAGTGCTAGGTGTTAAAAAAACTAAAATTGAATACAGGGAAGAGTCTAATAAACGCTTTATGTCTATCCCCAATATTGCTCAAGCTGAAATAGAAGCTATTCATGGTATTACAGGCACTGAATCAAAAATTAGTACCCCACCTTTATGTGTAGTGAGTAGTCATGCCTCTATTGTTGCGAAATCAAAAAACTATCAATATCAAGATTTTGATAAAAATTGGCAGTTTAATGACCGTAATGGGTATTATTCAGAGTTTAGCTATCAGAGATGAGTAAAACAAAGCTGTACTTATTGCCTAAAATGATGATTTTACTCGTTATTATCACACTTTCTGCCTGGGGAGTGATGCTTTATATGCAATGGCAAATGACTTCCTTGCCAATAACTGAAATGTGGATCCCCCCTGATTCAGCCGGACAGTGGGAAATAAGCGATTTCACTACGGTTTATGCAATGTGGGCAGTAATGATGGCTGCCATGATGCTACCAACCGCTTTACCTATGATTAAGGTATTTAGTCGAACCTGTCAAAAAAAATATAGTACCGACCAACCATACACCCTTATTTTTAGTTTTGCCTATTTGTTAATCTGGTTTTTATTCAGCATTATATTAACCTTACTGCAATGGCAACTACACAGTCATCTGTTACTGACAAGAATGATGGAAAATAACAGTATAGCATTAGCGGCACTCATATTCATAACAGCGGGTATTTACCAGTTTACAGCACAAAAAAATGCTTGTTTACATCACTGCAGATCGCCATTAGGTTTTTTATTACATTTCTGGCAACAAGGAAAATATGGTGCCTTTAAAATGGGCATCATTCATGGAAAAAAATGTTTAGGTTGTTGCTGGGCTCAAATGCTTATTATGTTTGCAGTTGGCGTAATGAATATAATGGCTATGGCATTAATTACTTTATTTATTTTATTAGAAAAAACTTTACCCACAAATGAAAATTTTTTTAGCACAATTACTGGAATTTTTTTATGTCTCTGGGGAATAGAGTTACTTTATCTATATTTTATATTGCACACTGCCAGATAGGGGGGGGTTAATATTTATTACTTTTTGCCGCAACTCTTTTAGGTCTAAAAAATTAAGCAACAAATCAGCATATTCATCTTTTAGCACTCTACCCTGCCAGTCAACCTAGGAGGCTGTCCGAGAATAGAGAACCTGCTACAGAAAAAGCCCTTTTGGCCACTTTTTCCGCTCATTTTCGTTAAATAGCACAACTATTCGCCTCAAATGAACGAAAAAACGTATCCGCTATAAGTTCTCGGGAGTAACAAAAATTCCTTGAGATTTTTCATGGATCAGTTGCGCAAGAGATGGCAGTTTTAATTTGCCACTTACTCGGTCTCGAATAAAGTCATAAGTCCTAACGCCAAGTTTTCAGCGATTCAGAGCATTTAATTTAGCCTCATTAAATCAACAGGATAGAAAAGGGGGTGAAAAATTTTCTTCGCACAAAATAATGGTGTAAAGTAGGACGTTTTTCCCTTCACTAACATAAAGTAGGAGTAAGTTCCCCTTGAAAAAACGTCCAGCTGTAGTATAACTCGAAAACATAAAAAGCGACAAAAACAGTTATCAAAACGC
>VAPK010766562.1_pt1 | contig 13008 bp, 12 predicted proteins | sample 3395031 | NCBI WGS metagenome assembly VAPK01 (sample SAMN08290443, study PRJNA428436) | hydrothermal vent metagenome | isolation source: Deep-sea hydrothermal vent chimney 1 | place: Pacific Ocean: Juan De Fuca Ridge | reverse complement strand
TTGTTTGGTAAAAAATTGTTTTTTAGCAGATTTAGAACTACAAGATACAAAATAGTACCAAGTAAAACAATAAACACAAATAAAAAAACTCTATTTTTCATAATATGAAATTTTTAGTTAAATAATATATTTCAATATATACAATATATATATGGCATTGTCAAGATATTAAAATAAAATAAAAAACTAAGGTAAACTTGTTTTTTATAAAAATAACTATTTTTTTGCTTTTTTTAGTCTAGCTTTAAACTTCTCTGCTCTTCCTGCTGTATCTAAACGCTTCTCAACTCCCGTATAAAATGGATGTGATGCAGAAGAAATTTCAACGTTTATTAAAGGATATTCTTTTCCTTCAAATTTTCCTTTTTCTTCTGTTTTAACAGTCGAAGATATTAAAAAATCTTCTCCGCTTGCATTATCGTGGAAGATTACTAATTTATAATCTTCTGGGTGAATATCTTTTTTCATAACGATAATCATTATACATATGCATACCTTTAATGCAATACAATAATTAGATTTTTCTTATAATTAAAAATGGGGTAGATTCATCACCTTGTCCTAGAGGATTATCAGAAAACATTTTCCTCATAAATCTCGAAAAATCTTTCTTATATTTTCCAACTAAATTAACACCAATATCATTAGCATCAACAATGCAAAATCTTATTTTCTTAGAAATAAAATAATTTTCTAAATCTTTTAATATTTTATTCGGATTTTTTGGTAATAATGTTGCATATTCATTATATGGTGGAATAGTATTTGCAGTTGGTCCATCTATACTACGAGCTCTATCACCAGCTATTCTATAAAACACCCCTCTTATTCCAAAGAACTTTGTTATAAATGATACAAAGGCAGCAAACAAGACCCTGATTATTCCTACTTCATTTATTGCTAATTGCATTGTTTGTGGTGTCCCAAGCCCAATACCAGAACTTGTTTGTGTTACAAATCTTGATAAAAGCTTAGCAAAAAAACCATATTTAATCTCATTAAACTTATATGCTCTATTCTGCATTACAGAAATAACAGATTCTGCTATTCCTATAACATCTCCATCTTTTATAAAACTATCACAATATTCTTCTATTATAGTAATAAGATTGTCGTCTTTTCTTACTACCCTAGTCTTAACTGGGTATCTAAAAAAATAATTATCTTTATATCTTTTTTTTAAATCTTTTCCATTGTTTCCGTCTTTTATTATCATATTAATTTAATCTCTTTCAAGAGTATTAATTGTCTGTTGAATTTTTGCAGCTTTATTCATTACACTTGGTGCATAACTAGAGCAAGAACCATAATAACGACATGCGGCATTATATTCAGATGTATATGTTTGTGATGCAGCTCCCTTATCTTGAAGAAATACACCAGTTGCCATTACAGCATCTCTAGCATTCCAAGGATCAGCTACTTGAACTCCAAGATAGATCTTAACACGAGAGGATACAAGCTCCCATGTTCCAGGAATAAATTGCGTATAACCCATTGCTCCACCATAACCATAATACGTTCCATCGCTATTCCTAATAGCACACGAAATAGGAGTTGTCTTCCAATCACGTCCTAGTGCTGATGTTATTCTAACAAAAGCATCAAAATGACTTGGTATCATATTTTTCTTTGACGGGTTTTTTGACTTAACGTAAATACCATCGACTTGATAAGATCCATTTACAAGCCCAATTGGTTTCTTCGTAAGATAACAACCACCAACGTTCCTACCAAAACCACTCTCCTGTTGCATTATTGCCATGATAAATGCAGTGCGAACACCAGTTCTTTCTGATGCATTTTTTGCATAATCATAAGCTTCTCCAAACGAAATAGATTTACTTATTCCATTACCTTTAAATTGAATTAACGTTGAACGAATCTTTGCAATTTCTTCTTTTCGTAATTTTCGTAACTCTGCTAGTCCTGCCTTTTTTGACTTGCTAACTGATAATGCTTGATCTCTATCTTTCTTTTGAACCTCAATTTTACCCTTTTCTAACTTAAGGGAATAACGTTCATTATTTTGTTGTTCTTTTTTATATTCTAATGATAACTTTTCACCATAAATGTCTTCTTTAAGATTTGCAATATAATTAAATGAATCAGATAATGATGATTGAACATATGAAAAAGCTGGTGCGTCTTCATAAAAATCTGAAACTTTCTTATTAGATAATAGATACTCAAACAAAGTTGCATCATCTAATTCATATCTTTTTCTTAATATTTTCTCAAGTGACTCTTTTTCACGACGAAGTTTAGTATTTAAATCTTCAAGGGAGTTTTCTTTTTTATTTATCTCATTTCTTATATTGGTAATTAGTGTACTTTTTTTATTTATAGCAGATTCTGTTTCTGTAATCTCACTTTTCAACTTATTTATTTCACCAGATATGGTTTTTTGTTTTCCATCTTCCGCAATGATATCTCCTGTAAGTCTCTTTATTTCCTCTTCTTTAGCTTTTATCTCTGCATTTAAACGTAATTCGCATTGCTCCCTTGTCTCACTACTTCTACACTGCGGTTCAGCTCTAACTAAAAAAACAAAAGAAAAGAACACAATGGCAAACATTGATATCTTATATATATTAAACATTTTAAATCTTTTTCTCATAAATATATTATAACTTCCATCTTCAATAAATAAAAGTTTTAATTTACTTGAGTCTCTAATAAAAAAAGACTAAAAGTCTTTTTCTTCTTTGGATTCTTCTTGGTCTTTCCCTTTTTGATCAACTAATTCTGGTTCCAAATTAACACCATCACCCACTTCTTCTCTTTCTTCTTGGGTTGCAATAATACTTACAACTGTTGTCTCAATGTCATCCAAAATATCAATACCTTCTGGAAAATCGATATCTAATAATTTTATATTATCACCAAGTTCATTAAGAACAGATATATCAACATCAATGTGGTCTGGAATTTTACTTGGAACCGTCTCAATAACAACTTCCTCATGTGAAAAATTCAGTAATCCAAGATTATTCTTTATAGCAAGTGATTCACCAACAAGCTCGATTGGAACTGTAACTTCAGTTTTTTCACCTTTATTAACAACCTTAAAGTCTATATTTAATATATCTCCAGAAACTACATGCACATGCATATCCTGAACAATAATCATTTCTCCAGAGATATCACCAGTGGTATTTATAACATTTGATGTTCCTGCTTCTCTATACACCTTTCTAAACTCACCATTGTCAATGGTGATTGGAGTACTATCAAAATCAACCCCGTACATAACCGCAGGAATTAATCCTTGTGAACGTAAATATTCATTACGTTCTTTTGTATCTCTTTTTAACACTTTTAGTTCAATCATAATAATTAAGATTATATATATCTGTGAAATTTGTGCAAGGTATTTAAATTAGTATTCTATGTATAGAAATACTTGATATATATAATATTATCTAAACTAGATCTTTTATTAGATTTAAATATTTAATCTAGAAAATGTCAGTTTATTTTACCTAATTTCTCCATCAAGATTCTCAATAGCCTTATTTATTTTTTTCATATCTTCCATGACTTCTTGATCGGTAAGAGTTTTTTTATCTGATTGAAAAATAAGTGAAAACGCATATGAAGTTCTCCCATCTTTTTCAAATTCATCAAATATGAATATCTTCATTAGATATTCTGCCTCAGCTTCCCAAAAAACTTTTTCGAGTATGTTCACATCAATTGTATCAATCCAAAATGATATATCTCTTTTTACATATGGATAAATTGAGATTCCAACAAACTTATCATCTTTTTCAAAAGTTATCTTTTCTAAAATATCTTCATATGAGCTGAAATCACCGTCAAACTGCGAAATATCAAAAGAAATAATATTTCCATCTCTAACAAGATCTAATTCTTTCACATTAAATAAATTATTAATTGCTTTAACATGTTTTTCTATTTGTTTATTTTCATCACCATATTTCTTTCGAGATTTTTTAGATAAAGTCTCTATACCAAAGCAACAAAAAGTCTTTTCTCCTTCTTTTGTATGAACATTATCAATCTCAAAATTTAAAATTTGATCAACATTCACAAAATCAGCAACGCGTGCATTTTTTTCTATTGACTCCTTCATTTGTGTTGAAAGGTTTTTTCTTAAAGCTTTTTTATCAGAAGCTATTGGATTTAACAATTCTATATTTCCTTTGTTTACAAAAGTGTAATTCATTATCTCTGTAAAACTTTCTTCAATAAAATAGTTCCTTAATCTCTGAGAAACATAAAATTTCTTATTAATCTCAGGGTTAAATTCAAGATCACGAACAGAAACAATTGGAATATTATGATAACCATATAAACGTCCAATTTCTTCTATTATATCTTCTGGGATACGTAAATCTAAACGTTCAAAAGGAACCGAAATTTTATAATTCCCATTTTCAACAACATAGAAATATTGAAATTTCTCTAAAATTGTATTAATATCTTTTTCTGAAATATCAAAACCAAGTAACTGTGCAGTATGCTTTCTTGTAAACTCTAAAATAAACTGCTCTTCTGGATCTGGATAAATATCGGTTACCATCGCTCCACTTTCTAAAACACCAACACAAGTATTATCTGTATTTGCTAACTCTATAACAAGTGAAAGCATTGCTCTTGAAGCAAACATTGCTTTTTCTGATGTAATCTCATTTTCATAACGCTTTGAAGCATCAGTAAGAATTTTTACACGACGAGCTGTTTTTCTTATTGTTAATGGATCAAAATTTGCAGATTCAATAATAATGTTCTTAGTACTAGATGTCACTTCTGCTATATTTCCACCCTTCACACCAGCCAAAGCTAATATCTTTTCTTCGTCTGTAATAACCAAATCAGTTTCTAAAAGCTCAATCTCTTCTCCGCTCAAAGTTACCATTTTTTCTCCTTTTTTTGAATTCCGTATAATGATTCCTCCCTTCACAATATCAGCATCAAAAACATGCATTGGTTGACCTAGATCAAACATTATAAAATTTGTTGCATCAACAAGGTTATTTATTGATTTTTGACCCATTGAAATCAGTCTATTTTTTAACCACTCTGGTGATTCCCGTACTTCAATATTTTTTACTAAGGTTCCAATATATCTTTTACACTTATTCTTATTTTCTATTTTAATTGAAATATTTTCATCTGTTGTTTTTAAATCACACACGTTTGAGAAACGTTGTCCTTTCAATTCTAAACAAAGTAAACCAGCAACCTCCTTTGCAATACCATCATGACAAAGACAATCATGTGCTCTATTTGGAAGCACGTCAATATCTAAAACCCAATCATTATTTACTTCTTCCATTCCTTCAATTTCAAAAGAATGCAGAAGTAAAATATCTGCAATTTTTTTCATTGAAGGTAATTCACTTGTGAAGTAACTTTGAAGCCATTTTTTTGAAATTAACATGTTTCTTTTTTTGATTTAGTTTCTTGTAATGCATCATGTAATTTAATCCCACCATTATAAAAATAACGAACATCTTCAATATTATATTTCATCATAGTAAGCCTATCTATTCCAACGCCAAAAGCAAAACCAGAATATTTTTTTGAATCAATTCCAACATTTTCGAGAACATGTGGATGTACCATACCTGCACCAAGAACCTCCATCCACTTATCTCCAAACTTTAAATCAATTTCGATACCAGGCTCAACGAAAGGAAAATATCCTGGACGAAAACGAAATTCGATAGGTCTACCATAAAACCCATTTAAAAAGTTTTCAAGAGTGCCTTTTAAGTGTGCGAGAGATATATTTTCACCTATAACTAGACCTTCTATCTGATGAAATTGTGTCTCGTGTGTCCTGTCAGTTGCTTCCTGTCTAAAAACTTTTCCAGGAGCTATTATCTTTAAAGGAAAATCTTTTTTATCTTTTACAAATTTCTCCATAAAACGAATTTGTACAGAAGAAGTATGAGTCCTCAATACTTTTAGTCTTCCATCTTCACTTTTTTCTCTAAGAAAAAATGTATCTTGCATATCTCTTGCCGGATGATCTTTTGGCACATTAAGAGCATCAAAATTATGCCATTGATCTTCAACGTATGGACCATCTGCAACTTCAAATCCCATCTTTATAAATATATTAGATATTTCTCTAATTGTCTGTGATAATGGATGTAATTTTCCTTTCTGATCATTCATAAACTATAGAATACACGAAAAATTTATATATTAAAACTTGTTAATTTATATATTCCATACTTGACAATATATTCATATATGATAAACTCATTTTTAAATTAAAACTTTATATAATGAAAAGAAAATATAGAATTATATTAATTCGAGTGATGTCTATTATTGGATTCTTTTTTGCAGCATTTAATTGTTACAGAGGTTTTGCAAAAGACCTTATCCCAGTTGCAATTTCATTCTTATTCATTGGAATTGTTGCACTTGTTCTAACAATAAGACCAACATTTATAATTGACGAAAAATTAAATAAAAACCATAGGAAATAATTCCTATGGTTTTTATCTTTTTTACTTTAAATTAACTCTTCAAACAACTCTTTTAAAAGCTGAGGATTTCCAGCACCCTTTGTTTCTTTCATTCCCATTCCAACAAAAAATTTCATTAATCCTTCCTTTCCTGATTTAAATTCATCAACTTGTTTTAAATTATTATCAATTACTTTTTGAACTATTAATTTCAATGCGTCAATATCATTTTCTTGCATAAGTCCTTTTTCTTCTGCAATCTCTTTTGGATTTCCACCATTCTTAATCATTTCAGAAAGAATAGTACTTGTCGCACTAGAACCAATATCACCATTACTATTCATAATGATAAGTTCTGCAAAATTCTGAGAATTAATAGAAACATCATCCCAACTAAGATTTTCACTCCTTAATTTTCCAACAATATCTGAAGTAATATAATTAGACGCTAACTTAATTAAATCCCCATTTTTTAATATTTTTGCCACAGATTCAAAATATTTTGACAAACCTTTGTAATTAATATAAAACTCAATATCCTCTGACTTAATTCCATATTCTAATACATATCGTTTTCGTTTTGCATCTGCTAATTCTGGCAAATCTGACTTCATTTTTTCAAGATCAAATAATTCATGTAAGTATAACTTTGGAAGATCCGGCTCTGAAAAATATCTATAATCCTTTGCATTTTCTTTTGATCTCTGTGGAAATGTAATTTGTTTTACATCATCCCATCCTCGTGTTTCTTGTATTAACTTTTCACCATTTTCAAGGGCTTCAATTTGACGTCTAATTTCAAACTCAGCTGCTTTTCCTGCTGAAGCAATAGATCCTATATTCTTAACTTCTACCTTCGTACCAAGTTCATCGGTCTTTGAAACTGATAGATTAACCTCTACACGCATCTGTCCTTTTTCAATATTTGCATCTCCTACACCAAGATATCTTAATAATAATTGTAATTCTCGTGAAAACTTAATAACATCTTCTGGTGTGTGAAGAACTGGCTTTGTAACTAGCTCCATTAATGGTGCTCCGGCACGGTTAAAATCAATAAGTGTATAATTGTCAAAGTGTTTTGATGTAGCAGTATCTTCTTCAAGATGAATTCTTTCTAACTCAAATCCAGCAAGATTTCCTCCAGAAACAATTGGATACTTATATTGAGATATCTGATATCCCTTAGGAATATCTGGATAAAAATAATTCTTTCTATCAAATTCTGTAAAGTTTGCAATGTTGCCATTAACAGCTAATCCAATTTTTATCATATGCTCAACTGCTTTTTTATTAATTACAGGTAATGTACCAGGGTGAGCTAAATCAACAGGAGAAATATCTTGATTTGGTCTTATTTCATCTGAATTATTTAAAGATCGTGAAAACATCTTTGTATTTGTTTTCAAGTGTGCGTGAATTTCTAAGCCAATTGTGACAATATATCCTTTCATATCTATATTCATACTTACTATAGTAAATCATGATAAATAAAAAACAATATTTATTCACTAGAGCCATAACGACAAATATGTTATATTTTATATATGTTAAATAAAGCAAAAAGTAAATTAGAAAAGATGGAGCAAGAATGTATTAATAAATACAAAGGAAACGATAACGAGATAAGAATGTGTATCATAAAAAAAGAATTTGAAACTGGCTTTGAAGCAATAAAAAGATATCCAAAATCAGTTACTATCTTTGGATCAGCAAGGTTTGATGAAAATCATAAATATTCAAAACAAGCAACTGAATTAGCAAAAAAAATATCTGAAGAAGGATATACAATAACAACAGGGGGAGGACATGGCATAATGGGAGCCGCACATAAGGGAGCATATCTAGCAAACGGACAATCTCTTGGAATAAATATAGAGCTCCCACGTGAACAAACAATGAATCAATATATAACTGACTATGTTGAATTCCACCACTTTTTTTCAAGAAAAGTTATACTAGCATACTCAGCAGAAGTATTCATCTATTTCCCAGGAGGGTTTGGAACGATGGATGAATTATTCGAAATATTAACATTGAAACAAAATAAGAAAATACCAAACGTACCAGTAATCTTATTCGGATCAAAATTTTGGAATCCATTTAGAAAATTTATTGAGAAAACACTTTTAAAAAATGAAACAATATCAAGAAAAGATTTAGACTTATTTATTATTACAGATGATATAGAAAGAGCAGTTAAAATTGTAAAATATGCAAAAATAAGAACAGAAATCAAACCTGAAATTAGTGAATTTGGAAAAAAATCAAAAAACTAATAAATTTTTCTCTATGATTAGATATTGACGTAAATGGTTTCATATCTAAAAAAGACATTAACCTTATTTTAGTATAATTTTAAGGTTTCCTTAAAAACTACAATATTTAAGATACATAGTCAATATATAAAGTTTGTATCTCATTATTGGAAAATAAAATCACCTTATTTATAAGATGATTTATCTCAGCTCCACAGATAAGATTCGAACCCGTCTTGGGCTAGCTCAACTTCCTATATATTTTTGTAAAGAAAAACACCTTAATAGATGTTTTTCTTTACTATGCCACGTTTATAGAGCTAGCTCAAGTCTGCTGCCAGACTAGGATTCGAACCTAGATAGCCGGAACCAAAATCCGGAGTCCTACCATTAGACGATCTGGCAATGAGATTCCTGCATTCGCAGGAATGACAAAATATGTTTAAAACTTATTTTGTACGTTCGTTATTATTACCGAAAAGACGGAAAATTGCAAGTTCCAATGGTAAATATTTTATAAAAGCATATTGCATATCAGCATAAACTTTTAATAATTCAGAAAGAAGTTTTGCATTAATCTCATTTTTCTCTTTTGCTATTTTCATGAGAAAATTAAATTCATCATCTCCAATTTCTTCTTTAATATTTTCGTGAAGTTGTTTTGAAAATCGCAGACGTAAAATAATTCGTACTTTTTCCGTAAGCATTTGTAAAAAAATATGCGCATCAATATTTTGTGATGATGACGTATGTATGAGCAACAATAAAATATCAATATCTTTATTTCTTAGAGCGAGAATAAAATCTTGTAGAAGTGATAATGCCGGTGCACCAGTGACGAGCTCTGTCTCTTCCATTGTAAGCTTTTTATCCTTTGAATAAGAAATAAGTTTCTGCAAAACCCCCTGTGTATCCCTAAAAGAGCCATTTCCAAGAAAAGAAATAATATCAAGAGATTCCGTATCAATGGTAAATCCTTCTTTTTTAACAATGCCAGAAATCATTTTACGAAGTACCTGACGTGTTGGAGATTTAAATACAAAAGACTGACACCGAGAAATAATAGTAGGAAGTACTTTATGTAATTCTGTTGTAGCTAATATAAAAATTACATGCGATGGTGGTTCTTCAAGGGTTTTTAACAATGCATTAAAAGCTTCTTTGGTAAGCATATGTACTTCATCAATAATGTACATTTTATATTCGGAATCAAATGGACGTGAAAGAACTGCATCACGTAAAGCACGGATATCATCAATTCCACGATTAGAGGCAGCATCAATCTCTATAATATCGTTTTCAGAACAACCAAGTTCACGTGCAAAAATACGTGCCATTGTTGTTTTACCTGTCCCACGTGGACCAGAAAACAAATAGGCATGTCCAATATTCTCAAGCTCAAGAGAACCTTTAATAACTTTTACAATATGATCTTGTCCAAAAACTTCGTCGAAAATTTGTGGTCTATATTTACGATAAAGTACAGTTTGTTCATTTTTCATATAAATAGTATAACTGATTGTATTTCAATTTACAAAGTTATCCACAACACAGATTTGTATTTACCGCAATTCACTTGACATCTCTCTCTTTGTTATATTAGAAATGAATTTATTCTTTCTTATTTTAAGTTTTATTTATTTAGAAAATTTGGTGATACAATTACAATATATCAAATTTCAGATGACAGAAATTGGGAAATTAAAAATACAATAAGAATAAGTAATTCAAGAACATGGCATGACGGTTTCTATTATAAAAACAAAGAGAAAACCGGTTCATCTTATATATTTGGCTGGAACTCAACATATCTAAACGTTGTTATAGAAAAAATAATTAAATAGAATATAATTTCTATTTAATTGTATAAAAACTGGAAACATATTCCGGTTTTTTATTTTCCATAAATATTTTTAAGTTTTGAAAACCACGTTTTCTTTTTCTTTTTGAGGAAATCATAAACATAAGTTTCAATTTCTTCGTAGGAATTCACCTCCATACATTTTCCACGAAGCTCACGAGCTCCATCAAAACCTGAGATATAAGCTTTATAATGTTTTTTCATAATGTTGAAATTTTGATCTGGAAGAAGTTTCAAAAACAAACGTGTATGCTCTAACATAATTCCAAGTTTTTCTTCAACGCTTCTTTCTTTTGCATGCGAATCAAAAAACCAAGGCTTTCCAAAAATTCCACGACCAATCATAACTCCATCTACATTGTACTTTTCACAATACTCATTCGCTTGATCTAAACTAATAACATCACCATTTCCAATAATTTTGGTACTCTTTCCTGAGGCACGAACAATCTCTCCTGCTCGTGAAATAATTTCCCAATCAGCATGTACTTTTGACATCTGCTTTCGTGTTCTTCCATGAATAATGATAGCTGCAATATCTGTTTCCAAAAGTGCAGGAATCCATGTTTCAATTTCATTCTGAGTCCATCCAATTCTTGTTTTTACAGAGACTGGAATATTTCCAGCTCCTCGTTTTGCAGCATAAATAATATCCTGAGCCAATTTTGGTGTTTGAATCATAGCAGAACCTGCTCCCTGTTTGGTAATATTACGTTCAGGACAACCCATATTTAAATCAATACCATCAAAGTCTAACTCAACACACAATCGTGCTGCCACTTCCATCTTTTCTGGACTTGATGAAAAAATTTGCGCCACAATGGGACGATCCTTTTTATTATACTTCAAAAGATGAATAAGATTGGGTTTTCCTTTTTCAGAAAAAAGACCATCAGCCGCGACAAATTCAATATATAAAACATCTGGGCCTCCACCATCTTCTCCCATGCGAGAATATTTTGCAATCATTCCACGGAAAGCAACATCAGTAACATCTGCCATGGGTGCAAGTAATTTTGCTTTCTCTGGAATATTTTCCCAAAATCCCATAACAATTCCACTTTTATTCTTCTTTATTAACATATTCTTCGCTTGTAATAAATTTATATCTTATTTGATCAATTATTCTTAAATCTATAAATTTCAACCTATCAGGCTTTTCTGAAAAGTCTTTTTTAAATAATTTATGATTTATCATTAATTCCATGTTTCTAACAATAATCTTATAATCCTCATTTGTATGATAAATAATATATGGACTATTATCTAATTTTTTTCCCAAAAGAGAATTCATATATATTCTTGTTTCATTATGCTCATTTAAAAAAATATGATCAACAGTGATACCAAAATTACTATTTAATGAATCAATAAATTTAAAAAAGTTAATAAATTCTTCTTTGTCTAAGATTTGCTCTCCTATCTTTAATAACTTATCTGTTGTATAAATCTTTTTAAAAATACCACCAGAAAAATATGGCGCTCTTGTGTAAATAAAACCTCTTTGATCAGCAAAATAACATTCTTCATCAAAAGATTGTAAATCATTATTTTTATGTTTTTTAGTTTTATCTAAATCATTATACTTACACCATAAAGAATGAGGCTTACGTTCTTCAATACTAATAATCAGTTTAGATCCATCTTTTATGGATACGTCGGTATTATAAATTTTTGGAAAATCATTTCCAATTACCCTTTCAATCCTTTTTATACCTACAAATAATACATTTTCCATTGGAATAAATAACACTTTTCTTTTTATAACCTTATCTATAGATTCTTTAATATCAGTATCTAAAATAGTTTCATTCCCGTGTATCTCGATAGAAGAGACCATAAATCTTGAATTATTCATTATAAATATAAAACTAATTATAATAATAATCAAAAGAAACAATGAAGTTAAAAACTTCCTTTTCACTTTCCTCAATTCTTTCTTAGTTTTCTTTTGTGGTCTTCTAATATTCATAATAAAACTACATATATAGTACCAATTTTAGAAATAAAAAGAAAAAAGGAACGCTAATAATAAATCGTTATTTCCCAAGATATTCTCTATTATTTAAATAAGGTCTTAAAACTTCCGGAATTTTTATAGTCCCATCTTCTTGTTGAAAATTCTCAACAAGTGAAACTAAAATACGAGGTGTTGGAGCTGCTGTACAATTTAATGAATGTGCAAATCTCATCTCCCCTTCATCGTTTTTATAACGAATATCGAAACGTCTTGTTTGAAAATCATGATAATAAGAAGCAGAAGAAATTTCCCTATATTTATCCTGTTGAGGAACCCACAATTCTATATCATACATCCTTACTTTACCCTGACCCATATCGCCAGTACAAGCATCAACAACATGATAAGGTATTCCTAAACTTTGAATAAATTCTTCAGTATTGTTGTTTAACCAATCATGCAACTTAACAGACTCTT
>VAPK010846209.1_pt1 | contig 13009 bp, 11 predicted proteins | sample 3395031 | NCBI WGS metagenome assembly VAPK01 (sample SAMN08290443, study PRJNA428436) | hydrothermal vent metagenome | isolation source: Deep-sea hydrothermal vent chimney 1 | place: Pacific Ocean: Juan De Fuca Ridge | reverse complement strand
TGCCTCTTTATCTTCTATCGCCTCTTCTTTATTTTCTTTTTCAGATATCGTTTTACTATCATCTACTTCATCCGATTTATCGTCAGAATTCACATCCTCTACTGTATCATTACCAGCCTCATCTTCTGCGATTTTCGTCGTATCAGAACTTAGTTCCGATTGATTTTCTTCCGACACTTCGGGAATAATTTTTTCTTCGTCTACACTCTTATTTTTTTCATTCTTGTCTAACATATATAAATGTTTAAGGTTCCACTTTTTTTTAAAAAGATATTGCGTGTTAAATTACAAAAGTATTTTCAAATATTAGATACAAATGTCTATTATTAGTTGCGTAAAATGACCAGAAGTTACAAGTTCCAAATCTCCCAAGCTTTTTCAGCTTGTAATTCTAACATTTTTAGTCCGTTACAAATGGCAGCTCCTTGTCTCTCTCCTTTACTTAAAAAGGATGTTTTTTCGGGATTGTAGATTAAATCATACAACAAGTGCTGACTTGTCATAAATTGATAAGGAATATTTGGAGATTTATCAATATCGGGATGCGTACCTAAAGGCGTACAATTGATAATTAAAGTACATTTATCAATCACTTTTTCTGTAATATCTTGATAAGAAATTTGTGCTTTTACAGGATTTCTAGAAACTACCAAATACGCTATATTCAATTTCTTCAAAACAAAAATTATCGCCTTTGACGCACCTCCTGTACCCAACACCAATGCCTTTTTATGATGTGGTTTTAAAAATAATTTTAAGGATTCTTGAAACCCGTAAAAGTCAGTATTATACCCTACTAACTGATTATCTTTTATGATTTTTATGGTATTCACCGCTCCTATTTCTTTAGCTTCATCATCAATTATATCTAAAAATTTTAGGATTTGTTCTTTATAAGGAATTGTTACATTAAATCCAGCAATGGTATTGAAATCCATTTTAGAGAACTCTTCTATAGATTGCAAGTCAAAATTTACATACTTGCTATCCTCTAATTTTAATTTCTTAAATTTTTCAGTGAAATATTGTCTAGAAAATGAATAGGAAATGTTCTTACCTATCAATCCGTATTTATACTTTTTTTGAGTTTTTCCCATAATAATCAATCCATAAAACAATACTTATACCTCCTAAAATGTACGCTATAGCAATCCAAGTTTCATGCTGTGACATATCCGGTATTAAACGTTTGTAATTTTCTATAATTTTATTTCCTTTTGAATCTAGCAACCATTTATTATCCTCTAATTTATAGATTGCCTGTTTCCAAGGCCACACAATCCCTAAAGAACCACTTATAAAACCAAGGATTAATGCCGTTACTAATTGATGCCATCTTTTTAGAACATAGGCTAATATTTGAGAAGTTACTACCAAGCCAACAACAGAGCCTAAACCAAAAGAACCTACAATTTTCAAATATCGCATTCTGACAACATCTCGTAAGAATGAAAAATCTCCTTGAAACATATCTATAATTGTTCTGTATAATGCATTGACAGAATCGACTAGTAATAATACGTAATTCCCTAATAAAATTAGTATAAACGAGCCTGACAAACCTGGTAATGTCATACCTGTCACACCAATAATTCCGCAAAAGAAAACAAAAAACAAGTTGTCATTCTCTTTGGCAGGATTCATAAAACTAATAGCAATACCTAATACGGCACCAATAATAATTCCGAAATTAGCAGTAGTACGCCAATCAGTAATTTGTTTACCTATGTAATATATGGAGCCTATAATCATCCCAAAAAAGGCACTCCACACATAGAGTTCATAATTTTTAATCAAATAATCTAGCAGTTGAGAAACCGTAAAGTAACTAAAAACACTTCCTGAAAAAATTAGGATTAAAAATTGAGCATTGATATATCTGTAAAAACTTTTAAAACGACCATTGAACAATAGCTTAAAAGCTTTAACATTAACCTTTTGAAAAGAGTAAATCAATTCTTCATAAAAACCACCTACATATGCCACAATACCACCTGAAACTCCTGGAACTTTATTTGCAGCACCCATTGCCAAACCTTTCATAAAAAGGAAAAGTTTATCAGACAATGTGCGTGCTTTATGCATCTACGAAACTGTATTTTCTTTTGAGAATTTTTCTAAAAGTAAAATTACTGAAAAACCAATAATAGCCAGAACTATTGCCCAAAGCAACTCTGGGTTTCCGTCATAATTAAAAGGCAGAATACTTTCTTGAATAAATGGTACTTCTTTACCGTGTGAGTCTTTCCGCCAAGACAGCGTTTCTTTCCAAGGCCATATTTTATTTAATGAACCAGCTATAAACCCTGTCAATACAGCTAAGGTTAGTTCTTTTTTTTTGTCAAACAACCATTTTAAAACTCTTGAAAAAGTGAGCAATCCTACTATTGCCCCACCACCAACGAGTGCAATTATCTTAATATCTCTTTGATCTAGGGCATCTATGACTGGCCTGTAAGCTCCTATTAATAATAGGATAAAACTACCTGAAATACCAGGTAAAATCATCGCACAAATTGCCAATGCACCTGCAAAAAACAAAAACCAACCTGATGTGATTTGATTGGCCACAGGTGGTAAAATTGTAATATAAAATGCCAAGGCAGCACCAACAATCAACACTATAACTTTAACAAGTGTCCAACTTTTAATTTGCTTACCCACAAAGAAAACACTTGCGATTACCAAACCAAAAAAGAAAGACCATAACAAAATAGGTTCATTTTCTAACAACCACTTTATCAATTTTGCTAAAGATAAAACACTGATGCCAATACCTAAAAACAAGGCTAGTAAAAAATTACCGTTAATAGACTTCCACATTGCTTTAAACCCATCTTTTTTTAATGTTTTTAAAGCTTCAAGGTTGACAGCACTGATAGAAGACAGTAACTCTTCATAAATTCCTGAAATAAAAGCAATCGTGCCTCCAGACACTCCTGGCACTACATCAGCTGCACCCATTGCAATCCCTTTGAGGGATATAATTATATAATCTTTTAAACTTCTTTGCATTCTAATAAAATTGATTTCAAATATAGTAAAATTGAATGATTGTAAAATCAGAAGTTTTGAAATAAAAACAAAGAAAATTTGAAGTAAAATTATAAAGGTTTAGCTACTTAAAAACAATTTAATTGTTAAAAATAAGCTTTTGAACACTTTCTAAGTCAAATACAGAAGGATAGAGTTCTTTCATAATTTTATGATAATCATAATCTATCGTTAAAGCATTACTTAAAGACTCTAGCCCAAGATTTTCTTGTTGTGCTAAAAAATACATTCCGCTTAAACGATATTCTATTTCAGCAAAATCATCATACATTGTCTTTGCTCGTTTTAAAACTTCAATTGCATCTTTAAACTCTCCAATAAAATGTAGCACATCTGTCAAGGCAATAAATACATCTAAAGAATAATCCTCTAGGTCTAAACACTTTTGAAAACCTTTAGTAGCCTCTTCATAAAAATTCAATTTCAAATTTATCTCCGCATAACGCATCCAATAAATAGAATTACTTTCATCAATAAGTAAGGCTTTATTGATAAAATACAATGCCTTTTGATAATTTTTATTTTTGACATACAAATTGGTTAAAGCCAACCATCCTTTATCTATTAAAGGGTCTTCTTTTACTGTAATATTATAATATTTTAAAGCCTTTCTGTCATTCCCCAATTTTTCATAACAGCTAGCAATCCTTAAATAAGAATAAGAAGTACCATCATCTAAATTGATAGTTAATTCATAATTTTCAATAGCTTCTTGGTAACGTTTTAGCTCTTCCAACGTTTTTGCTTTCTCTAAATAAGCACCTATAAAATATTCATCAATTAAAATTGAATAATCAAAAGCTCTTAATGCTTCTGTAAAATTTTCTTGAATAAAATATTGCCTACCTAATTGATGCCAAGCAATTTCACTGTAAGGATCTTTTTCTATGTATCCGCCAAGGTAATCAACGGCTTCTTTACTTTGCCCTAGCATATCATAACAATAAATAACATTGTATAATGAGGTGTAATCATCATATTCTACCTCTAAGCACTTCGCAAAATTCAACCGAGCTGTCTCATATTCTTCTAAATAGAGATATTCCATACCAATCATTGAAAGGATATCAGCTTCATCTTCGGTATATAATAGTGCTGTATTTAAAGCAATTATTGCTTCTTTATGATTGTCCTTTTTTGACAGCAAAGTGGCTTTATGCAAAAAAATTTGATCATTTAAAGGGTCAATATTTTCAAGCTCAATTAATATTTTTTCAGCTTTATTGATTTTATCCTCATACAAAAGCACCTCAACATGGGCTAATTTTAAAGCAATAGCATCAGGATGTTGTTCTAAACCTAAATTTAATGCTTTTTTAGCCAAAGACATTTTACCAACGTTCATATAATGTAATATTATCTCTTCAAATTCAGTAGAATCGAAAAAATACACACTATTAGTTTTCAACATTGATTCAAACTTTGACAACGGAATCTCATTATCATTATTTTGAAAGTCGTGCATAAAATCAGGTTTTCTTAACGATTTAAAATTACTGCAATCCATTTTTCAACAGCCAACAACTAAGAAATGTTGTTAACAAATTAATTAACATGTTATAAACCTTTTTTTTATTTTAAAAAATATGTATTTTTGTGCCCGAACCCAAGGCTCGGACTGCTATCATGGCGAAAAAGACATTACTTAACTCGAAAGATATTCACATCATCCTACATCGCTTGGCTTGTCAACTCATTGAAAACCACAATAACTTTAACAACACAGTATTGATAGGTTTACAACCTAGAGGCGTTTTTCTAGCTCAACGGTTACAAGAAATTTTACAGAAAGACTATAACATCTCTAATATTAAGTTAGGACAACTTGACATTACATTTTATCGTGATGATTTTAGACGCAGAGAAGCTCCTTTGGCAGCTAGCAACACAAACATAGATTTTATTGTTGAAGATAAAAAAGTAGTCATTATTGATGATGTGTTATTTTCAGGAAGAAGTATTCGTGCTGCATTAACAGCAATCCAATCCTTCGGAAGACCAGAATCTATTGAATTATTGGTATTGATTGATAGACGATTTAGTAGACATTTACCTATTCAACCTGATTATAAAGGCAGACAGGTAGATGTAATAAACTCAGAAAAAGTAAAAGTTTCTTGGCAAGAACAAGATAAAAAAGATGCCGTTTATATTTTAAGTGAAGATTAAAATGAAACAGTTAAGTACAGAACATCTATTAGGTATTAAGCAGCTCAAAAAAAAAGATATAGATCTTATTTTTGAGACTGCAGATCACTTTAAAGAAGTTATCAATAGACCTATAAAGAAAGTACCTTCTTTAAGAGATATCACTATTGCCAATTTGTTCTTTGAAAATAGCACACGTACAAAACTCTCTTTTGAATTGGCCGAAAAAAGACTTTCAGCCGATATTATTAATTTCTCTGCCAGTCAATCTTCAGTAAAAAAAGGCGAAACTTTAATTGATACTGTAAACAATATCCTTTCTATGAAAGTTGATATTGTTGTGATGCGACATCCTAATGTTGGTGCAAGTATGTTTTTGTCAAAACATGTAGATGCGAAAATTATAAATGCAGGTGATGGTGCTCACGAACATCCTACACAAGCATTACTTGACAGTTATTCTATCAGAGAAAAACTAGGAACGGTTAAAGGAAAAAAAATAGTTATTATTGGTGACATACTTCACTCTAGAGTGGCTTTGTCAAATATTTTCGCCTTACAATTACAAGGAGCTACTGTTAAAGTTTGTGGCCCGACAACCTTACTACCAAAATACATTAGTAGCTTAGGAGTTCAAGTTGAAACCAACCTTAAAAAAGCATTGGCTTGGTGCGATGTTGCAAATGTCTTAAGAGTACAACATGAAAGAATGGATATTAAGTATTTCCCATCCATTAGAGAATACACTCAGCTTTTTGGTATCAATAAAGAAATTTTAGATAGTCTTGGCAAGGAAATTGTAATTATGCATCCTGGACCTATCAATAGAGGTGTAGAAATCACTAGTAATGTAGCTGATTCTAACCAATCTATTATTTTAAATCAAGTAGAAAATGGCGTAGCAATACGCATGGCTGTAATCTATTTATTAGCTCAGCAAATAAAAAAATGAACCCAAAAGAAACTGAAATAGCAATCATTTTTAAAAATGACAAAAAATCAATTATAGATTTTTTTGCGGATTTTTCAAAAAAATATATTAATTTTAAGGATAAGAATATAATTCTTGATTTTTCTAATTATAAAGAGGTGGTTATAGAAAATATCTTGTTATTTTTGCCACTTTCTGAACAACACAGAAATAATGGCATGTCTTTTGTTATTATAGTAAATGGAATCGAAGTAGATGATGTGCCTGATGAAATCATCATTGTGCCTTCGTTGACAGAAGCCAAAGACATTGTAGAAATGGAAGATATTGAAAGAGATTTAGGATTTTAACAAACATAATAAAACTAAATAATATAGAATTTAAACCCAAAAATAATTAAATGCATGGTTAAAAAATTACTTTTTATTTTATTGGTTACACTTTCTTCAACTGTTTTTTCACAACAGTTAGAAAATAATAACATTGTACAAGACTCTACAATGATTATTAAGAAGATTTTGGCCTCACCCAACCCCTTTAGCGTTACAACTAAAATTAAATTTCATGCAGCTGCTGTATTTGAAGTAGATTTTTCAGTTAAAGACCTTATTGGCAATGTTGTGTACTTTCAAAAATATACAACTAAGGTTGGCTCAAACACAATTCCGTTCTATAGAGATAAGTTAGATTCTGGAATTTACATCTATTCAATTAAAACCAATACTGAGATAACATCAAAACGTATTGTGATTAAATGAGTATAAACTTAACTATATTAGGTTGTCATTCGGCTACACCGAGAACTTTTGCTCATCCAACCTCGCAATATTTAGAAATAAATAATAGGCGATTTTTGATTGATTGTGGTGAAGGTACTCAAGTACAGCTCAGAAAATATAGAATTAAATTTTCTGCAATCAACCATATATTTATTTCTCATTTACATGGAGATCATTTTTTCGGTTTGATTGGCTTATTGTCAACATTTGGCTTATTAGGTCGAAAAAATGATTTACATATTTTTGGCCCAAAAGACTTGAAAAATATCATCAATACACAATTGAAGGCCTCAAATTCTTGGCTATCTTTTAATCTTATTTTTCATGAACTTTCTAGCGATAAAAGTGAACTTATTTTTGAGGATGAAAAAATTGAAGTATATACGATCCCGTTGGAACATCGTGTATATACAAACGGTTTTTTATTTAAAGAAAAAATTGGAGAACGTAAATTAAATATTGAAGCCATTAAACAGGTTTCTGAAATTGAAATTTGCGATTATCAAAACTTAAAAAACGGCAAAGACTTCACAAAAGAAAACGGTCAGGTACTTTTAAATAATTCACTTACTTTCAATCCACACAAACCGTTAAGCTATGCTTTTTGTAGCGATACTATATACAAGCCTGATATCACATCAATTATTGAAGGCGTTAATTTATTGTATCATGAAGCTACTTTTTTAAATGACAGACAAGAAACAGCAGCAGCAACAAAACATTCAACGGCTGAAGAAGCTGCGAAGATTGCAAAACAAGCCAAAGTCGGTCAATTAATTATAGGACACTACTCTAGCCGATATGATAATTTAGAACTCTTCAAACAAGAAGCTGAAACTGTTTTTGACAAAGTGATTTTAGCAAAAGAAGGCAAGATTATCAAAATAGATAATAAAGTGCCCAACGAATTGTTTATCGCTCATCAGAATTAAATTTCAGTTCATTCTTCTCAATAATTATATTTCGATTAAACTTCAATAAAATTAAAGTTATCAAAGGCTTTATAGCTCATTCTTCATTTGAAATTCTAAAATAAAACGTTAATCAAATGTTAAAAACTGTTACAAAAAAATATTCTTAGCGTCTATATAATACAACAGAAAAACAAAGCAATTCTTAAATAGAAATTAATCTTGTAAAACCAATCTAATGAAAAAAATTATTTATTTATTATGTCTATGCTTAAGTTTTAATCTGACAGCTCAACTAGCTAAAGATAAATTGCCTAAAAACGGAACTATCTCTGGTAAGGTAATAGATGCTGCAACAAAAGAAGCCATTCCTTATGCAACTATTGTAATTAAAGACCTAAACAAAAAAACAATAACGGGTGATATTACTGATGAAAATGGCAGTTTTAAAATATCAAAAGTACCTGAAGGAAAAAACATTGTAGAAGTACAGTTTATCGGATACAAAACATATTCTAAAGAAATAAACTTAACTTCTCAAAACTTAAAATACGATATGGGAACTGTAGCTTTAGAAGAAGAAAGTGCCAATCTTGATGAAGTTACAATTATTGCAGAAACTACTACTATTACCCAAAAAATAGATAGAAAGGTCATCAATGTTGGAAAAGACCTGACTTCTGCAGGCACAACTGCTTCAGAACTTTTAAACAATGTACCCTCAGTAAGTGTAGATCAACAAACAGGTAATATTAGCTTAAGAGGTAATGAAAATGTACGTGTATTAATTGATGGAAAACCTAGTAATATTAGCACAGCACAATTGTTACAACAAATACCGTCTACATCCATAAAAAGTATTGAATTGATTACCAACCCTTCTGCTAAATACAACCCAGAAGGTATGAGTGGAATGATCAATATCATTTTACATAAAAATGCCAATCTTGGATTTAACGGAACTTTAAATACAGGTGTAACACAAGGTGAGAACACTCGTTTTAATGGCTCTTTAGACATGAATTACAAAACAGGTAAAGTCAACTTTTTTACTAATTACGGCTTAAATACTGGTAAAAGCTTTAATTTAGGTAAAATTACAAGAAGAGATAATAATTCTATTCAAGATTTTACTTTTAATAATGACAATACTTCTCATTTATTAAAACTTGGTGCTGATATTTATATCAATAAAAAAAATACAATCTCTGTGTATACCACTCAAAACTTTTTTGAAGGTAATAATGCTGGTGGCACCATAATCACATTTGAAAACAACCCAGCATTTAACAGTGACAGTCCTTTAAAATCAATTAACGAAAGTAATTCTGGAGCTTATAATTTAAATTACAAACTTGATTTTGATAAAGAAGACCATACTATAGAGTTTGAAGCCAACTATTCTAAGACCAAAGCTCCTGAGGATGCCACATATAAACAACTATTAAATTTTGATGATTTAACAACTAATTATACAGACGCCATTGAAAATGAAAGGAGCACAACACTTTTTAATTTAGATTATACCAACCCTATTTCAAAAAAAGGAAAATTAGAATTGGGTTTTGAACTTCGCTTAAAAGAGACAAAAAACGACAACATAACATCACAACACGAATTTGTTTATGATACAAATGGCGATTTAATTGATAATGGTAACGGATGGTTCATAACTGACCCTAGAGGTGATTCATCTTTTGAATACAATAGAGATATTTATTCTGCTTATGGTACTTACAGTCATAAATTTGGCAAACTATCAATGCAATTAGGAGCTCGATTAGAACAATATGAAGTAGATGGGACTTTTATTAAAACAAAAGGAAATCAAATTGAGAACTATACTGATGATATTTTTAGTGTGTATCCTTCTACATTTTTCACTTATAACCCTAGTGAGAAAAATCAATATCAATTAAGCTATAGTCGCCGTGTGGATAGACCTTCAATTCAACAGGTAAATCCGATAAGAGAATGGAGTACGCCACAGGTTACTTCAGTTGGTAATCCGAACTTAAGACCACAATTCACCAATTCATATGAGCTAAATTACACACGAAAATTAAAAGCAGGCTCTATTACTTTTGGTACTTTTTACAGAAGAGTGAATGATAATATTACACGAGTTCTAAATATAGATCCGCTTGACGATGATAAAGTAGAATTGTCTTATTTTAATACTGAAAGCAACAACCGTTATGGAGTAGAATTATCAGCCAATTACAAACTTGCCAAATGGTGGAGAGCAAATGCTAGTGCAGATTTATACACTCAAAATGAGACAGGTTTTGCTAATGGTAGTCAACTTGAAGTAACAAATACTACTTTGAATTTTAGATTGAGCAACAGCTTTACAGCAACTAAAAACTTACGTCTACAATTGTTTGCAATGTATAGAGGTGGCGGTAAGAGCATACAATTTGACATTGACCCAATGTGGATGATTAATGCAGGTGCTAGCTTAAATGTTTTAAAAAGAAAAGGTACCATTACCTTTAGGATCAATGACATCTTCGAAAGTATGAAATTCGGATTTGATTCTGAAAATCCTTATCCTTCAAAAGGTGAATTTACTTGGGAAAGTAGAACTGCTTATATAGGATTTATGTATAGATTCGGAAATGGTAAAACTAAAAAACGTTCAAGAAAAAATAGAAAAGATAACGAAACTGAAGGTGGAGGGTTTATTTAAATCTCACCTTTAATTTAACCAAACCCTTTATTTAGTTCACAAATAAAGGGTTTGATTTTTACAATTACTTCATACAATCATAACATTTAACTCACAAAATTTGGCATACTCCCTTTTTTTTTATGATATTGCGGAATAGAAAACTAAAACTAACCCATATACCATGAAGAAAAAACTACTCTCATTACTGCTTTTAGTAATGCCATTTATAACTTTCGCACAAGAAGCTGCTAAAGAAGGATTAGATCAACAAATAGACAGAGTATTTGGAAATGCTACAGGTTGGTTTGTCGATTTTATATTTTTTCAAATTCCATTTACTGATACTATTAAGATATACTGGGTACTCTTCCCCTTAATATTAGGAGCTACTTATTTTACATTCTATTTTAATTTCATCAATTTTAGAGGTTTTTTCACTTCAATTAATATTGTAAGAGGAAAATATGACCATCTTGATCATCACGAAGCTATGACAGTAGCTGGAGACTCTACTCCTGGTGGAGATGCTATCGAAACTGCAGCTATTGAAGGACATGACGGAGAAGTGACTCATTTTCAAGCCCTAACTGCCGCTTTATCTGCTACGGTAGGTTTAGGTAATATTGCTGGAGTCGCCATTGCAGTCTCTATTGGTGGAGCTGGAGCAACATTCTGGATGATTGTTGCTGGATTATTAGGTATGGCATCAAAATTTGTAGAATGTACACTAGGTGTAAAATATAGAGATATTGAAGCTGATGGGACAGTTTACGGTGGCCCAATGTACTATCTAACCAAAGGCTTAAAAGAAAAAGGACTTGGCGGATTAGGAAAAGTATTAGCTGGTGTATTTGCTGTTTTTGTTATTGGAGGATCTTTTGGTGGTGGAAACATGTTTCAAGTTAACCAAGCTTTTAAAATAGTTGAACATATTACAGGTGGCGAATCTTCTTTCTTGTATGGTAAAGGATGGTTATTCGGAATTATAATGGCAGTACTTGTAGGTATTGTTATTATTGGAGGAATCAAAAAAATCGCAAAAGTAACCGATAAAATTGTTCCTTTTATGGTGGTTATTTATGTAGCTGCTTCATTATTTGTTATCATTTCAAAATATGATATGGTTGGAGATGCTTTTATGCAAATTTTTAATGGTGCATTTAGCCCTGAAGGTGTTGCTGGTGGCTTTGTTGGTGTATTAGTACAAGGATTTAGACGAGCTGCATTTTCTAATGAAGCTGGTGTTGGGTCTGCATCAATTGCACATGCCGCTGTAAAAACAAAATATCCTGCCTCTGAAGGTCTGGTAGCATTATTAGAACCTTTTATAGATACTGTTGTGGTATGTACAATGACCGCATTAGTACTGGTAATTACAGGGAATGTTGCTGCTGAAAACGCTTCATTAGATGATGCAGGAGCTATATTATTAACCTCAGGTGCATTTGCGTCTGTTATTTCTTGGTTTCCTTATGTCTTAACTATTGCAGTTGTATTATTCGCCTTTTCTACTATGATTTCTTGGTCATACTATGGTTTTCAAGGATGGGCTTACCTTTTTGGTAGAACAAAAAAAATGGAATATGCCTATAAGTTATTATTTCTAGTATTTGTTGTTATTGGTTCTGCAGCAAGCATGGGATCAGTCATAGGCTTTTCAGATGCCATGATTTTTGCCATGATGGTTCCTAATATGGTTGGGCTAGTACTACTAGCACCTAGAGTTAAAGAGGAGCTTACTAAGTATATGAATGCTATAAAAGCAAAAAAAGATTAATGTAAAATATTATAAATGAAAAAATTTAAATCCCATTTCTGGTACAACAATAGCCAACGAAATGGGATTTTCTTTTTAGCACTACTCATCATTGCCTTACAACTCATTTATTTCTTTGTAGATTTTTCTAAGAAGGATACCACAGATTTAAAATCTTCCGAAATTCTTAAATTCCAACAAGAGATAGATTCTCTAAAACAATTAAAATTAGCAGCTAAAAAAACTAAGATTTATCCTTTTAATCCGAGTTTTCTGACTGACTTTAAAGGCTATCAATTAGGATTATCTACAGAAGAAATTGACAGATTGTTATCGCACAGAGCCAACGGAAAGTATATAAATTCCACAAAAGAATTTCAACAAATAACAAAAATATCTGATAGCCTATTGGCGGTAATCTTACCTTATTTTAAATTTCCTGATTGGGTTACAAACAAAAATGAGTCAAAATCAAATATACAAACTTACCCAGCCAATACTGAGTACCAAGTCAAAATAGAGACTCCTAAAAAAACTACAATCAAGGGCTTAAACTCAGCTACTGCAAAAGACCTGCAATCTATCAATGGAATTGGAGAAAAATTATCTGAACGTATAATAAAATATCGAAGTAAACTAGGCGGATTTCTACTTGATGAACAACTGTACGAAGTCTACTATTTAGATGCTGAAATTGCAACTAAAATTTTAGAGAGGTTCAAGGTTATTGAAAAGCCTCTAATTAAAAAGACAAAT
>VAPK010305638.1_pt1 | contig 13009 bp, 11 predicted proteins | sample 3395031 | NCBI WGS metagenome assembly VAPK01 (sample SAMN08290443, study PRJNA428436) | hydrothermal vent metagenome | isolation source: Deep-sea hydrothermal vent chimney 1 | place: Pacific Ocean: Juan De Fuca Ridge | reverse complement strand
GCCAATGAATTCAAATTATTATGCAACTTTTATTACAGATATGGTAGCCAACATAAATATCAATATATGGTGTTAGGTGGCGCTAACCGTCTACCCCTTTTATTTAAAAAGCCCACGTATTCTTCCAGATTGTCAATTGTAGGTATGTGACTCAAAAGTTTAGCAGTGTTTGTATGAGAAAAAAGAGCTTAGCATTCTAGAGCATGACGATACTGTTGCCAGTGCTCCATGGGTTGATGCTAATCATCTCTTAGACAAGATTAGTCGTATGATGCGTTTTTACTAGCATGTGCAACTATAATTCAGGTTTAAGCGAGGAGCTAGGCGATTATAATTATTACAGAGCGCTTGTAAATAAGTGTTTGAAACGTGAATTACTTTAAGCTTGCTTTTTATGAACAAAATAATATTTATAAATCGGTTTTTCTATCCTGATCATTCGGCCACTAGTCAAATGTTAAGCGATTTAGCATTTGGTCTGGTGTCTGATTGCCATGAAAAAGAAGTGCATATAGTGACAAGTCAACAAAGATATGACGATCCATCTGCGAAATTGATAGCATATGAAGTGGTTAAACATGTTCATATTCACCGCATCAAAACAACACAATTCGGAAGAAAGAATTTGATTGGTAGAACGATTGATTACATAAGTTTTTACCTCTCGGCAGCTATAAAGCTGTTTCAGTTAACAAAGAAAAATGACATTCTTGTCGCTAAAACAGATCCTCCTTTGATTTCAATTGTGGCAGCCTGCGTTGCATGGGTGAAACAGGCTCAGTTAGTTAATTGGTTGCAAGACTTGTTTCCAGAAGTAGCTGCAGCACTCGGTGTCAGGTTTGCTGGTGGCTATCTGTACAAGCTACTAATTTTAATACGGAACAAAACATTAAACCAAGCCAAAATAAATATAGTCATTGGCGAATTAATGGCAAAACGTTTGCGTCAAGAAGGAATTGTTGAAGAAAAGATAAAAGTGATACCAAATTGGGCTGATGGTGATGAAATTACCCCCGTTTCGCATGAGAACAATCCACTGAGAAAAAACTGGGGATTGGAGGGCAAGTTTGTCGTCGGTTATTCTGGGAATTTGGGTCGAGGTCATGATTTTTCAACAATTCTAGCGAGCGCTGAAACATTAAAAAAAGATCCTAAAATTGTTTTCTTAATGATTGGCGATGGTGCTCAATTACCAAGATTAAAGAAAAAAAGCAGGGATAAAGGATTAGAAAATATTATTTTTAAATCATACCAACCTAGAGAAAATCTTGATCTAAGCTTATCAGTTTCTGATGTGCACTTGATCAGTTTGAAACCAGAATTAGAGGGTTTGATTGTACCAAGTAAATTTTATGGAATATTGGCGGTGGGTCGACCCATAATATTTATTGGTGATGATGAAGGTGAATTGTCAAGCATCATAAGAGACAAAAATATTGGGCAAGTAGTCAGTCAGCATTCCTTCAATCAATTGGAGGCTGCAATTAAAAGACAGAAATTGAAAACTAATCAATCCGATATAATAAAAAATAGAAGGGTGTTTGATGAGAATTACTCAAAAACCAGAGCATTGCTTGATTATAAGGAAGTCTTATACAGTATTTAAGAATAAAACTTAGGATTTTAATCAAAGACACAAATAGTGCTAAAGGTCAGCTTGAAAGCAATGTTACTCACTAATGTTTAAGAATATCGTGATATTAATATCTGGTACGGGAGTCAGTCAACTCGTTGTTTTACTTGCTACGCCACTTCTTTCAAGACTGTATACTCCGGCAGACTTCGGAATGTTTGCAATTATAATTGCATTGGCAGGAATTGCTGCACCATTTTCAACGTTACGATATGAAACAGCTATATTAATAAAAAATGAGTCCTATCCGCCAGCTTCGCTTTTATTGCTATGCTTAGGTATACTAAGTGTTTTCACATTGTGTGTATTTTTGGTTTCATTGTTTCTTCTATCATCAGCGTTGATGAGGGAACATGCTGATAAACAAAATCTATTGTATTTATTAGTGGCTTATATTTTTGTTAATGGCCTCAATGCAATATTGATTACATGGCATTCTGGCAATAAACGATTTGGAGTCATTTCATCAGGAAAATTGATACAAGCATTTGGCATCGTTGTTAGTCAAATTCTACTTATTACTTACCTGGGATCGATGGGGCTACTGTATGGATACCTGGTCGGGGTATCACTGAGTTGTATGCTGTATGTATTTACGCTTATATTGAAAGATAGAAAAGAAATATTGACCAGTCATGCTCTAGAGATGATTGGGCCAGCAGCAAAAAAGCATAAAAATTTTCCATTGGTTTCAACTTGGTCATCATTGTTGAATAGTTTGTTAAACCAACTTCCAAGCTTATTGTTTGCCAGATTCTTTTCAACAACAACTGCCGGCCATTTTTCAATGGCGAATCGAATTATTCGAGCTCCTCTTGGCTTGCTCGGACAGTCAATATATCAAGTGTTGGCTCAGCGTATAGGCTCAACTGTTGATAATGAAAAGGAAGTAACTGATACATTAACGGTTGTGCTGTCAAAAATGGCACATATAGTAATCATTCCATTTATAATATTAACCATCTATTTAGAAAAGGTTGTCGAGCTCGTTTTAGGTCAGCAATGGTTTGAATCAGGCGATTATGCGCAAATTATAACTCCGTGGGTTTTTACTGTCTTTATGTCCTGGCCATTGACGAGTGTTTATAATTCATTTGGTTATCAAAAAAACCTTTTGATATTTAATGCAGTATTTGTTGGGATGGTTTTGTTGGGGTTTAGCACAATTAATATTGGGTTTGACTCGAAAGCAGTATTGGTCGTGATATCTGTGCTGGGGTGTTTGTCACGAATTGCGTACTGTCATTGGGTTTTAAGGAAATTAGATGAATATTTGGCTTTGAAAATAGTTATGCTAATAACAGCATATGCAGGTGCTATCGGAATTGCTGCAGGATTTGGGCAGGGGGTGTTTCAATGAATGCCAACAACCAAGTTGGTTCGACGCTCAAGCGCATAGGACGTTCAGCATATGTAATGGAATTAAATGGAAAGAAATTTATTAGAAAATCATCCCCTCCAGTAGATGGGATAATAAAGAAGCTTAGTCGACGTCTTTTTTCTGGAAGTTTGCCTTTCAGAAATGAAAAAAGAATCAATGAAATGCTCTTGGATTCGCAATTTAAACATTTTCATTTCCCTAAGGTTATTCATGGGTTCAACGAAAAATTTATTGATTTCGAATATTTGCATGGAAGAGATGCTGATATACTTAATTTAGAGGAGAAAAAAATAGCTTTGTTAGGATTGCTGGAATTTAATCGCTTGGCTGGTCAGTATCACGTGACAGGTTTTGAAGGTATTATTTTTCGACTCATTGAAAGTCCATCTATTAAGATATTGAAGCTGCTCTATCATAGTGATATTGTGGCAACAAAAAAACTAAAATCAATCAATATTTTATTAAAGTATCATTTATTTTTTGGCAATGTTAATTATGTACTGATTCATAATGATTTGATGTTCAAAAACATCATTATCAGCAATGATAATACAATAAATTTTATAGATTTTGAGGACGCAACAAAAGAACGTGTTTTTGTTCTTGCAGATGCTGTTGATATTCTGCTAGATAGAAAAAATATCAATATCAATATCAATATATTGTCTGAATATTGCAAAAATCTGCTAAGTATTGCGCCAAAAACTCAAAAAAAAATCAATATAAAAGAACAACTAAGGATTTGTTTATTGCGTTTATCACTTGCATCAATGTTGAGTTCTTCTACCTCTGAAACAGAGAAGATAAAAATGAGACTCTTGTTTGACATACTACTAGATGACGAACAATATATAATGTGGTGGGATACTCAGTGTTAAATGAAATTGAGTAGTCAATATGCGAGTCAATATTAATTATTTATTACAAGTTAAAGGTGGTTAGAGAAAGATGTCATGTATTCGTGATGATTTTGTTAAACGGTTTTTTAATGCACTTCGCAATAAAGATTGCAAATATTGTGTGATAAGAGGCTACATCGATATCTTTGATGCTGTAGACAAAGATATCGATATAATGATGAATCCTTCAGATTTTGAACGGGCTAAAAGCATATTTTCCGAGATCTGTTTAGAAATGGACGGTGTGGAGTTGCAAAGTAGTGTTAGCGCAAAAAGCTTATATTTAAAACTTATTCTAACTGAAATCATCGATGGTAAAATTGTTTTTAACGGTGTTTACGTACATGCTGTTGCATATCTTACTATTAAAACAAAATATGGCGATAGAAATAAAAAGTTTGTTGGAGAAAAAGTTTGGTTGTCAGATACTAAGGTTCAAGATGTAAATTTTAATAATAGCGCCATTACTGTTTCAACGCCTAAGTATGAATTATTTTTTCTACTTGCAAGGTATTCTCAACGACAAAAAAAATCTTATTTTCAAAGAATTAATGACATATTGCGAGAAAAAAATATAAGCCAATGGTTAAAAGATGTTGGCTTGAGTGAGCAGATCAATAGTTTGTTCGAAACGCCGGAAGAAGAGGTCAGTCTGGAGAGTATTTATTTAGTGGTTAAAGAGCTATATTATTGTTTGTTTAATACTAATTCTTCTGTGGATTTTCATGAAATAAAAAAACTTGCTTTACTAAATATTTTTAATTGGTTTAAAATTGGTGGGCGATTAATTTTCTTTTCGGGGCCTGATGGATCAGGGAAAACATCAGCGAACGAATTATTGACTGGTGTTTTAAGAAACAAGCTAAAGGTTAAAGTATTGCAGAGTAAGCATATTTATCCGATTAGTCGAATAACTAGTAGCAAAGGGCAGGTTCTTCAGGCTAAGTTGCGTGGGATTGATAAAGAAAATAAAGATGAAATAGAGAGAGATCGTGGTGCAGGTTATCAATGGTATTTAAGGCGATTGTTAGGATTGATCTATTTATTGGTACAAGTGTATCCAGGCTTTTTATGGGCTCGGTATAAGAACTGGCAGGGCGTTACGGTTATTATTGATACTTCGTGTTTTGATGCTTTTATGAAAGGACATCGTCCAGTATTTCCTTTATTGGAGCGCTTGGTAGTGCCGTTAATACCCTGTGGTGATGCTTGGTTCGTCATGACATCTAGCCCAGAGACCATTGTGAAGCGTAAGCCTGAGCTTACTCGCGATGAAATTGCACATTATTATGAACGATTGGATGCTATCGTTAAATACTCAAAGTGTAAACCCATTGCTGTAGAATCAGATCAGGGGGTTGCAGTGGCCGTGGAGACGATATTTAAGTCCCTGTAAGGGTTTGATTGAGTGAGTTACAATGTGCTGGAAATTATATCGAAAATAGATGGGATTGTGTCGCCATGAAAAATATTTTTTTAGTTATAGCTTTATTGTTTTTATCTCCAAACGTTAGTTTCTCTGATGTTGGAGAATTTAGAGTATTTGAAGCATTAATTTATGATAATAAGCCTGATATGTCTGCTGTTGGCGTGGAGGCTTTAACAGCAATTAATCATACTGAACTTTGGGTAGATAAGAAACCGGGGAATGATATTCCAACGGCTAATATTATTGCCAGCCTTGCTAGAGAAGAGTTGAAAGATAAATCTATTGCCGTCGTTGATATAGAGCACTGGCCTTTAAGTGGTTGTACTGATGCTGGGGTTCGCGAAAGTGTTTATAAGTACGTGCAAACATTAAATAGAATGAAGATTGAGTCTCAATCAACGAAAATTGGCTTATATGCTATATTGCCAAGAAGAGATTATTGGGCATCTATATCAGACAAAAACAGTGAAAAATTTAAACAATGGCAAAAAGAAAATGATGAGTTATACAATATAGAAAGGTATATCGATGTTTTTTTTCCATCACTCTATACTTTTTATAATGATCGAGACTCATGGGCTGTTTACGCTAAAAACCATATAGATGAAGCTAGAAGAATTAATCCTAAAAAGCCCGTTTATGTCTATCTTTGGCCGCAATATCATGTATCAAACAAAACATTAGGATTAAGCTTTATTGACAAAGAATTTTGGAGAATGCAGCTAGAGGTTGCCAAGCTATATGCTGATGGTCTAGTTCTTTGGGGCGGCTGGGATTTTGAAAATGATGCAAGAGCCAAATGGGATGCTGATGCTGAGTGGTGGGTTGTGACTAAAGAATTTTTGGTTGATCATAAGCTTCAGCCTTAATGCGTTCTATGTAAATTTAGCGAACACAACAAGCAGGAATTGCTTATATAGAATGTTAGTTAAATATTTAAGCATGAAATGATTGATGGCATGCGGGTGATGTATCATCAGGAAAACTTTTGTGTTTTTTTTAATGAATTTAATATATAAATGTAATATTTATTATTGTTGAAGTAAAGCAATGAAAATTAATAGCCGTTTTTTTACGCCTGCGTTATATGCTCTTGTCATTGTTGGCTATCCTTTTATCGCGACAATGTCGACTTTTATTGGTCAGCATTCGCAAATTGTTTCTATTGCTTACAGAGCGCTCGTTCTTGGAATTAGTGTCATTCTGATTGTTTCTGGGTTCTTTGGAAACAGGCAGGAGTTCACTCGCAATGTATTTAGGAAATATGTTTATATTTTTTGGTTTTTATACTCTTTACGAATAATTTTAGATACAGTAGCTAATCCAGTGGTTTTGCATTTTGGATTTAAGGAATATTATTTGTCTGCTTTGGGTGCTTGTTTTTTACCTATGATCGCATTGATGAGACCCCAACGAGATCAAGATTTACAGATGGCTTATAAAGTTATACTTTTTATGGGGTTGATCGTTGCAATTTTTATTTGGATTATTCAATTCCAGTCCGGCTTATTAAACACGGGGTATAGCTCTTGGGGTGGTCGTCTGGCTTTAGAAACATTAAATCCAATTTTGGTGGGGCATCTTAGTGTTAGCATTATTATTATTAGTTTATATTCTTTACTGATTAAGTCTAAGCTTCTTCCTAAACCAGTATTTTTAGCCGCAAGCCTTGTTGGTATTGTTACAGCTGTTTCTTCTGCTTCGAAAGGTCCTTTGCTCGCACTTTTAATGGTGTTTTTTTTGTTTTTTATATCGAGAGCTAAAAAAGGATTTAAAATTCAGCATGTTATGTTGTTGATTGTTAGCGGAATCATCATGATTCAAGCAGCACGATATGCCGAAAACCAATTTGGTTTTTCATCTGTTTCAAGACTTCAGGTGAGTGATGATAATCGTTCTACTTTAGGACGATTATCAGTAATAAAGGGTGCCTGGAATCAATTTATTGATAATCCTTTTTTTGGTAGCTCACTGGAGGAGCGTGTCACATTATTTTATCCACATAATGTGTTGCTAGAAAGTTTTATGGCGACAGGTGTGTTAGGGGGAAGTGTTTTTTTCCTACTGATCGTTTTTAGTGTCACCAAAGCATATAGAATAATTAAGTATGATCGGAGTAGTGCTTTGTTAGCTATGCTTTATATTCAAGGGTTGATTGGTGCTTTGTTGTCAGGATCTTTATGGGGTAGTGGACATATGTGGGTTTTTATGGGATCGGTGTTTGCGGTTAAAATAAAAAGAGCAGTGCGTGTTGGTCAAAGTTCGCAATAATCGTAAAACGCTTAACAAAGGCCTGAGCTGTTTTTAATGGCGATCTAAACTATCTTACTTATTTCTATGATTGATTCTCAATACTCACCGATTGCATTATTCGTTTATAACAGACCGCATCATACACAAAAGACACTAGAAACATTGTTTCTTTGTCCTGAATATGATGCTAGTCCTGTCTATGTGTTTTGCGATGGTGCAAAAAATGGCATTGATGAGGATGTTAAAGCAGTTCGGAATGTTGTTAAGCAACTGGTAGGTAATAAAGCGGTTATTGTTGAGTCTGAACATAATAAAGGCTTGGCAGCTTCTATTATTAGCGGAGTCACATTATTGTGTGAAGACTTTGGACGCGTTATCGTGCTGGAGGATGACCTATTGGTTTCGTCTGGTTTTCTAGCTTATATGAATGATGCTTTAAACTTGTACGAGAAAAATGAGAAGGTGATGCAGATTTCTGGGCATATGTTTGCGGTTCAAGAACTTGCTAGTAGTCATGATGCTTTTTTTCTACCGTTTACTTCATCCTGGGGTTGGGCGACATGGGCTAGAGCTTGGGGTGATTTTGATCCTGAAGCGATAGGGTGGGAGCAATTGAAAACCAATAAGGAAATGAGAGTACAGTTTAATCTGGATAACTCTTATGATTATTACTCTATGCTTGAAAAGCAGATAGCTGGCAAAATTGATTCTTGGGCAATTCGCTGGTATTGGTCTGTATTTAAACACGATGGTTTGGTTTTATATCCACCGTCTTCGTTGGTTGAAAATATTGGGTTTGATGGTAGTGGAACTCATGGTTGGAGATCGGCAGATCGTATCAAAAAACATGATGATTCAAACAACACTAAGATTCAGCATGGTTTTCCTGATCTATTGGAAGTTAATGTTTATGCTTACTCTTGTGTTCAAAAAAAATTAACATCTGGATATGGATTATTAGGAAAGATGATAAAAGTTTTGAGGCGTTTTGTTTCATAGATTCTCAATGGAGATTAATTAATTTAAACTCTGTTTTGTTTATTATAAAAAGTATATTTCACTCAGATATAAAACATGAATATCAATTTTTTTCTGAAACGTATCACAGGTCGAGCTACTTGTCGTATTGAGCATGGATCAATTCTTTCAAAAAAAGCTCGGATTTTAAATGCATCTGGTGATAGTGATAGAATTCGTATAAAAAGTAACACGAGAATACAAGGTGAGTTATTTGTATTTGGACATGGTGGTCAGATAGATATTGGTGAATGGTGTTTTATTGGTGATGGAGCAAGAATTTGGTCATCTTCTAAAATTTTAATTGAAGATCGTGTAATGATTTCGCATAACGTCAATATTTTTGATAACCTCACACATCCTCTAAGCCCAATTTTACGTCATGAGCAATTTAAATCGATAGTAACTAGAGGACACCCGTCATCTGATCTTGATCTTGGTGAAAAATCAGTACGAGTTTGTTCTGACGCTTGGGTTGGTACGGGTGCAATTATTTTAAAAGGCGTAACAATTGGAAAAGGCTCCATTGTTGGAGCTGGGGCAGTTGTAACGAAAGATGTTCCACCATTTACGATTGTGGCTGGTAATCCGGCGCGTATTATCAGGGAATTGACAGAAGATGAGCGGCGATAAGCAATTTAGTAGCTGGGAAGCTGCTGTTGAGTGGTTGCGGAAACAGTCAGATCAGCAGGAGCTTGTTCACGCAGCTTACTATGACGATCCTCTGTTACAATCCGCTCAACGATATTGGGAAGGTGAAGAGTGGCTAGCAATTAGGTTGCTTATGCAAGGGAGAACTGGTCGTGCTTTAGACATTGGTGCAGGACGTGGAATTGCCAGTTTTGCACTTGCACGTGATGGATTTGAGGTAACGGCATTGGAGCCTGATCCGAGTACAATTGTTGGCGCTGGTGCAATTCGACAGCTAGCCATTGATAGTGGCTTATCAATCAAGGTTACACAAGAGTTTTCTGAAAAACTTCCCTTTGAAGATGATTCCTTCGATGTGGTTTTAGCACGTGCTGTACTGCATCATATGGATGATCTTGAACAGGGATGTGCTGAGGTTCATCGTGTATTGAAACCAGGTGGACTGTTTGTTGCAGTACGCGAACACGTGATTAGCCAGCACGATGATTTGGACGCTTTTCTTGACGTCCATCCACTGCATAAGCTTTATGGGGGAGAGCATGCTTTTTTATTAAATGAGTATACCGGAGCGCTCAAAAAAGCTGGATTTGATATCAGAAAGACACTTGATCCTTTTTCATCACCGATTAATTACTTCCCACACACACTTAATTCTCTGCGTGAAGAAATCTTGCTACGCGTGAATCGTATCCCCTTTGCGAAACCACTAGCAAGTTTACTTTTTAGTAATGCAGTTTGTTTTGCGGTTTTTTTGCGCTTGGTTTCGCTTGTTGATAATCGTCCTGGGCGTTTGTATTCATTTATTTGTGATAAGCAAAAGGCCACATAATGAGTACAGTTTGGATTACGGGTGCACAAGGTTTTATCGGGCGGCATTTAGCAAGGCATTTGTTTAATTCCGGGCACCAGGTGTATGGCATTGGGCATGGTGTTTGGTCGGAGTATAATTACAGTGCATGGGGATTGAGCGGTTGGTTGAATGGTGAAATTGATGCGACCAATCTCAATAATATTGCGGAGCAAAGTGGACTTCCAGATCAGGTCTATCATCTCGCTGGCGGATCAGCTGTTGGTCCTTCGATTAAAGCACCCTTAGAAGATTTTAGTCGGACTGTTTTTTCCTGCGCACGATTATTGGACTGGTTGCGAAGCAGTGCACCAAAAGCCTGCCTTGTCACAGTATCAAGTGCCGCTGTTTATGGTTCGGGTCATGATGCTGCTATTGCCGAGAGCGATGCAATTCATCCTTTTTCGCCGTATGGGCATCATAAAATGATGATGGAGCAGTTATGTCATAGTTACGCAGAAACGTATGGCTTGCGTAGCGTTGTTGTGCGTTTGTTTTCTGTTTATGGATCATGGTTGCGTAAACAATTGTTGTGGGATTTATGTAGTCGTCTTGCTTCTGGTGAAACTGTGCTGTGTTTAGGTGGCTCTGGGAAGGAGTTGCGTGACTGGACTGATGTGAGTGATGTGGTACGTTTGCTAGCGTTTGCAGCATCAATTAAGGGTGATGGTGTGAGCATTATGAATGGCGGTTCCGGGGTGGCGACTTCGGTACAGGATGTCGCACAGATGGTAGTGAATGCATGGGATGTTACCGGAATCAGTGTTGCTTTCAATGGATTAAGCCGAGCGGGTGATCCCTTCAGCTTAGTGGCTGATAGTCGTCGCCTTGACGGATTAAATTTTGAGTGGCAAGTGCCCGTGGAAGATGGTATTCGAGCTTATGTTGAATGGTGTAAGGAGGTTGTGGTTTGAACAAAATCCGGATTGGCTTTCCACTGATCAACAGCGCTGGATGGACAGGGGGATTTAATTATCTTTATAATTTGTTGAGTGCGCTGAGTGAGCATCAAGCAAACAGGATTAAACCAATCCTTTTTTGCGGGCTGGATGCCGATGAGGATGATGTTGCGAAGTTTGCACAACTGGAGAATATTGAAATCGTACGTTCTAGCGCTTTTAATATCGCTAGAAACAAAGTAAGTTTAAGATTGGCAGTATTGACGGGAGTTGATGGGCTTGTACTGAAAGCTTTACGCACTGAAGCTGTCGACGTGGTTTTTGAGAATGCAATATTTTTTGGTTGGCGCATGCCGATACCTGCGATTGCCTGGTTTCCGGATTTTCAACATCGACGTTTACGCGACTATTTTAGTCATATCGCGTTTTGGAGGCGTGAAATCGGTTTTCGAGTACAAATCGCATCCAAGCGGCTTGTTATGTTAAGTAGTGAGGATGCGCGTACAGATTGCGAGTCTTTTTACCCGAATTCTATTGATCGTACAGCGGTTGTCAGGTTTGCATCACCGATTGATGCGCAGTTGATGCTTGGGAATACAGCCGAGGTGCTGAGCGAATATGCTATCAGTCAGCCTTTTCTTTATTTGCCAAATCAATTCTGGAAGCACAAGAACCACACAATTGTTATCGAAGCGCTTGGGTTGCTTAAAAAGCAAGGTTGTGAAGTTTTGGTAATATCAACAGGAAATCCACGTAATTTCTTACATCCTGATGTGTACTCGAAGCTTGAGCTAAAAGTGTTGGAATTAGGTTTGGAAACAAACATGCGATTTTTGGGAATGGTGCCTCGCTCTCATGTTATTAGTTTGATGCGAACTTGTTGTGCGCTTATCAATCCTTCGTTTTTTGAAGGTTGGAGTAGCACTGTAGAGGAAGGACGAGCTTTCGGAACTCCGATGCTGCTAGCGGATATCGCTGTTCATCGCGAGCAGATGGGTAGCAATGCAGATTATTTTAGTCCTACAGATCATGTGGCGCTGGCTCAATTAATGCGCCAATTCACAGATGCGGCTCGTGATGTATTAGAACCGCGTTCAGTGCAAGCAGGTGCTACACAGAATGTCACTCAGTTTGCTCAAGATTTTGTAAAAACGGTGGATTGGACGATCCGTAATAGCCAATCTTAATTGATATAAAATTTACTTGTCCGATTTCCACTAAGTATGTTGTTTATTTTGAAAGAGTATTGGTTTTGGTGAATGATGCTGAAAGATATTGTCGAATTAAGTCAGCGTACCTTTTTTAAAGGTGTTGTTGTTTCCAATAAGATAATACTGAAATACATCATAATCAATTAAGTTATATGAGTTATTATGTTTGCATCGTTGTGAACATGATATGTTCGTGCCTACCAGGAGTATAAAGTTGGCTAAAGTTGCATTAATTACCGGTGTTACCGGTCAGGATGGTTCGTATCTGGCTGAGTTGTTGTTAGACAAAGGCTATGAAGTGCACGGTATTAAACGTCGTGCTTCGTCGTTTAACACTGAACGGGTCGATCATATTTATCAAGATCAGCATGAAGGTGATGTTAAATTTAAATTGCACTATGGGGATTTAACCGATAGTTCAAATCTAACGCGCATTCTAAAAGAGATTCAACCAGATGAAGTTTACAATCTTGGTGCTCAATCTCACGTAGCGGTTTCATTTGAAGCCCCTGAATATACTGCGGATGTCGATGCGATTGGTACGCTACGATTGCTCGAGGCGATTCGTTTCTTGGGTTTTGAAAAGAATACACGTTTCTATCAAGCATCGACATCTGAGTTGTTTGGCTTGGTTCAGGAAACTCCGCAAAAAGAGACCACACCATTTTATCCGCGTTCTCCGTATGCGGTAGCAAAAATGTACGCCTATTGGATTACGGTTAATTATCGTGAGGCTTACGGCATGTATGCTTGTAACGGTATTTTATTTAACCATGAATCTCCCCGTCG
>VAPK010527972.1_pt1 | contig 13013 bp, 11 predicted proteins | sample 3395031 | NCBI WGS metagenome assembly VAPK01 (sample SAMN08290443, study PRJNA428436) | hydrothermal vent metagenome | isolation source: Deep-sea hydrothermal vent chimney 1 | place: Pacific Ocean: Juan De Fuca Ridge | reverse complement strand
ATTTTAATCACTGATACTCAAAAATAACGGTCAAAATTTAGAAACTTTTTTGGAATTTATTCTGCGGCAAATAGCTTCGGGTCTAGCTCGGCACTAACATATGGTAAGCATCATATCTAAGCCCTTTAAATACCCTTTGTTCTGGTTCATCTTCTGCCCCCATTAATTGATAAGCCTGCATTGAAATATCAAGGTACTGTAAGGTTTCTGTTTTTTTATGGTGAAAAGTAACCCTATAGCTATCATTAAATTCCTGAACTTCTGACCAAGTAAGTTTTTGAATATCTGACCACCTAAGACCAGTTAAGCAACTGAACAGAAAGGCTCTTTTTAAAACTTCAAATTTACATTCAGCTTGGTTTAGTGCTTTAACCTCATCCAGTGTTAAATATTCTCTTTTATTCTGAACTGGCTTAATTGATTTAACTTTGGTGATTGGATTTTTTACTATGATTTCATCTTTAAAGGCTTGGTTTAATGATGCCCTTAATTTGTTGAAATAAGTGCTTGCAGTGTTGATGCTTAATTTGGTTTTACTTTTAGTGATCGGTTCTGTTTGTAGATAATTTCTAAAACCTTCAACAAATTCTGGGGTAATTTGCTGGAAGGTTAACTTATCATTTCCATGAAAGGATTTTAGGTGGTTTAGTGTACTGAGCCAGACTGAATAATTTGCTTTGCTTCCTGCCTTTGCTTTTTCATCACATAACTTTTGATAGTAATCAAAGAAACTAGCTTTTAGTTTGTTAGCAGATTTAAAGCCATGCTCACCATTTTGGGCTTCAACAACTCTTTTTGCTCTGATAGCCTCAGCTAATTGTAAAGATTGTTTGTTGTGCTGTTTTTCTGCTGGTATCTTTGGGATTACATAGATAAAACCATTAAGATTTTCATATTCTCTATGGTGCTTTATCTTGCCTTCTGGGGTTTTTGTATGTCCATGATAGAACTCAAGCCATAAATTAAGTATTCCACTCTTTCCTTTTCTCTTACTGATGCTTATCTTCATATTTACAATAAATTACAATAATTTTTGTAATATTGTAAATTCAATGTAAAAAATAGTAAAGAAAAGGATAATAAAAGGAAGCTTAAAATAAGAATACTTAATCAACTAGTTGTTTTTATATTCTTATTTTTATTTATGGTTTGATGGTTTTTACTGGGTTACTTTCCAATACAAAAAGAACTAAATATTTTCCCTAACAAATCATCAGAACTGAAATCACCTGTTATTTCAGCAAGGCTGTTTTGAGCTTGTCTTAATTCTTCAGCGACCAATTCACCTGCCTGTATTTTTAATTGAACCAAAGCCTTTTCAACAGATTCTTTTCCTTTATTTAATGCTTCAATATGTCTACGCCTAGCTATGAATACGTCATCCATTCCACTGTTAAAGCCTACACTTTGTTTAAGAAAGTTTTTCAACAAATCCATGCCTAGATCTTTTTTTATCGACAAATATATTTGCTTTCCTTGCTCTGTTTCTATTATCTCTGGTTGTTTTTCTATTAAATCGATCTTATTATAAATTTTTGTTATATCTAAACCGGAAGGTAAAGTTTGTAGAATAGATTCACAATCGGGGTCTGTACTATCAATTAATAGTAGAACTTTGTCTGCTTGTTTAATCTCTTCCTTAGCTCGACGTATGCCCTCTTTTTCTACTGTATCTTCACTTTTTCTTAGTCCAGCAGTATCAATAATATGTAAAGGCATTCCATCAAGTTGTATTCGCTCTCGTAAAATATCCCTTGTTGTCCCTGCAACATCTGTCACGATTGCTGCCTCATGACCAGCCAAAGCATTTAATAAACTGGATTTACCTGAATTGGGTTTTCCAGCTAAAACTACTGTCATTCCATCTCGTAGTAATCTTCCTTGTTGTGCTGTATTTTGTATTTTCTTTATGTTTTCTATAATGTTAATGATTTTTCTTTGAACAATACCATCTGATAAAAAATCTATTTCTTCATCTACAAAATCAATGGCAGCTTCTACATAAACTCTAAGTTCTGTTATTTCATCGACTAATTCATTAATTTTTTCAGAAAATATGCCTTGCATGGATTTCTGTGCAGAACGTACAGATTGTTCTGTGCTGCTTTCTATTAAATCTGCAACAGCTTCGGCTTGTGCTAAGTCTAGTTTGTTATTAAGAAATGCTCTCTCAGTGAATTCGCCGGGATTGGCCAACCTTGCTCCCAAATTAACGACCCTGTTTAATAACATGTTGAGTACAACTGATCCTCCATGACCTTGAAGTTCAACAATATCTTCACCTGTATAGGATGCTGGGTTGGGGAAATAAAGAATAATACCCGAATCAATCACTGTTCCATCATCATCCTTAAAAGATGTAAACTGTGCTTGTCTTGGTGAAATTGAGTGATCTGTCAACTTTTTAGCAATTTTAATTGCTAACGCACCTGAAATTCTGATGATACCAACCCCACCATTTCCTGAAGGAGTTGCAATTGCGGCAATTGTATCTTGAGTATTTTGTTGCACAGAACTAAGAGTTAGATTTCTGCTAAGTTCTAGTTCTATGAAAAGAACAAAACTTAGCAGAATGAAGAGGCTTATTTTTCAGCTTCAATTTGTTTAGTAATAAACCACTGTTGAGTGATTGATAAGGTGTTATTACATACCCAGTAAAGTACTAACCCTGCTGGAAAGAATAAAAAGAAAACGGTAAATACGATAGGAAACATTTTCATTATTTTAGCCTGCAAAGGGTCTATCGGCGCAGGATTTAAACTTTGCTGAATCTTCATGGTTATTCCCATGATAACTGGCAAAATAAAATAAGGATCTCTTGCTGATAAATCTTGAATCCATAAAGCAAAATCTGCCTGCCTTATTTCAACTGTCTCAATTAATACCCAATACAATGATATAAATACGGGGATTTGAACCAGCATAGGCAAACACCCACCCATCGGATTCACTTTTTCCTTTTTGTACATTGCCATCATTTCAGTATTGAAGCGCTGTCTGTCATCGGCAAATTTTTCCTTTAAGTCCTTAAGCCGCGGCTGGATTTTACGCATTTTCGCCATAGAACGATAACTCGCTTGAGTTAAAGGAAAAAACAATAATTTAATACACAGAGTTACACCTAATATAGACCAACCCCAATTACCAACATAATCGTGTATTTTATTTAGTAACCAATAGATTTTTTTCCCAAAAATAGTTAGCCATCCATAATCAACCGTTAATTCAAGCCCTGTTGCAATATTTTCCATCATGGGCTGAATTTTAGGTCCAGAAAATAAATGCGAGTTAAGCACTATTTCAGCTCGTGGCTGAACTGTAACCTCTGGTGAATATGATCCAATCACATATCTCCAATCTTTTAGCTCCTTTGTATAAAAATGATTCTGCTGATCTTTTGGTGGAATCCATGCTGTCGCAAAATAATGCTGAATCATTGCACTCCAACCACCCAAAGTTGCAACATTCAGGTTTTCATCCTGCATCTCGTCATAATCAATTTTCTGATACTTGTCTTCTTCTGTATAAACGACTCCACCAGCAAAGGTTCTAATAAAAGTATTCCCTTTATCATCAACATAAGGAACTCTTAACAATTGCCCATATTGTCTGCCAGACCATGTGTTTGAAGAATTGTTTTGAATTTTTTGATCAACATTAATATCATAACTACCGCGTTTAAAAGTAAAGGTTTTAGTAACAACTAAGCCTTTATTATCAGTCCATACAAATGGTACAGATATAATGTCCTCACCAACCCCTAGTTCATAGATTTCTTTTTTTGTTGAAAAAACAGTATGGTGATCAGGAGCTTTAGAAGATCCAGGACTGGTCATTAAGCCGCTTTGCGCTAAAAATAAATTTTCAACCCTACTATCTAATAAACGAATAGGAGAAAGATCTTTTTCATCTGGCTTTAAACCCACGAGAGAATACATATTATTTACAATTGTATTTTCTTTATCGTGAGGATATTTAACCAAATCAAGGTTACGTATAGTCCCACCTTTAGTATCAATTTCCAATATTAAAACATCAGTTTTAACGGTAATTATTTTATCTGAAGAAATTTCGATTGCAGGAACAGCTTCAACAATCTTAGGTGAATCTTTGGTTTGAGAATTACTTGTAACGGGTAATTCCTCATTTAAGTTCGTAATTGTTGGTTGCTCTGATACTGCAATTTCTGGCTTTGGATTGTAATCCGCTTGCCAAGCTTCCCAGAGCATATAAGAAATCATTGCAAATGCAATGACTAATAGAAATCTGATATTGTCCATATTTATTATTTACCACTTTTTTTTGGAACTGGATCTATACCACCTTGATGGAATGGATGACATTTTATTAATCTTCTAAACAAAAGGTAACTACCTTTAAAAGAACCGTGAAGCTGAATTGCCTCCAAGCCATAACTTGAACAGCTGGGATAAAATCGGCAACTTGAACCAAACAAAGGACTTATAAAATATTTATAACCCCTAATGAGACTTATGAGCATGATTCGCATTGTTTTTTAAGTTTAAGCCAATGCTTATCTAATGATTTTCTCAATGTACTAGGTGATGCACTTGATGCATCTCTTCTAGCCAAAACAACAACATCAATCTTAGTAAGGAGATGTTGTTGTAATCTAAAGTTCTCTCTAATTGTTCTTTTAATCACATTCCTGGTCACTGCTTTTCTAATGCTTTTTTTAGCAATTGCAAGTCCGAGTCTTGGATGATCAGAGTTATTTTTTATTGCTAATAAAGTAAAAAAACGATCTGTTGATTTTACCGGTTTCGCAAATACCTTTTTATATTCGGCAGGTTTTCCTAATCTTAGTCGAGTAGGAAAACTGAAATTTTCAGCGCTCAATTCCTAAACAGTTAATTCAGCTCTGCCTTTTGCTCTGCGTGCATTGATTACTTTACGACCACCTACAGTTGCCATTCTTGCACGAAAACCATGTGTTCTTGCGCGTTTAAGTTTACTTGGTTGATATGTTCTTTTCATGTCTGTGCCCTACTCGTGTGTTATAACAAAAAACGGATAAAAAAGACGTGGGATGATAAAATAAATTTATACAACCTGTCAATTTATTAAAAATTATAGTCAACCCGTCATTATATACCTAAATGAGCTCAATCTGGAACAACTGTTTATCAAAACTTGAAAATGAAATTCCTTCTAGTGATTTTAGTACTTGGATAAGACCACTTCAAGCAGTAGAAGAAGGTGAGAAACTCAGGCTATTAGCTCCTAATCGTTTTATTATTGATCACTTAAAACAACATTTCTTAACCAAAGTTGAAGATGCTGTTTACGAATTTTCAAATGGTACCTTAGTCTTACAATTTGAAATTGGATCAAAAAAAACCGCTCCGTTAATCCAGCCTAAACAGAAAAAAACCGTTGTAAAAAATAAACGCTCAAACTATCTAAACAAAGCATTTACTTTTGACAGTTTCGTTGAAGGAAAATCCAACCAACTTGCTAGAGCAGCTTCTATTCAAGTTTCAGGAAATATTGGTAAATCCTATAACCCTCTCTTCATTTATGGTGGTTCTGGTTTAGGAAAAACGCATCTTATGCATGCCATTGGCAACGCTGTCATTGAAAAAAACCCGGAAACAAATGTTGTCTATCTACATTCTGAAAAATTTGTTCAAGATATGGTACAGGCTTTTCAACACAATACAATTAATGCTTTTAAAGATTATTATCGTAGCGTGGATCTATTACTAATGGATGATATTCAGTTTCTTGCTGGTAAAGAACGATCACAAGAGGAATTTTTTCATACTTTCAATAATCTTTTAGATAAAAAACATCAAGTTGTTTTAACTTGTGATCAATATCCTAAAGAAATAGAAGGTTTAGAAGATCGACTAAAATCAAGATTTGGATGGGGGCTACCCGTTACCATTGAGCCACCTGACCTAGAAACAAGAGCTGCTATTTTAATCAAAAAAGCAAATCTTGTTAATGTAGATTTACCGCAAGAAGTCGCTTTTTTTATCGGCAAAAAAATACCTTCCAATGTTCGAGATTTAGAAGGTGCTCTTAGACGAGTAGTTGCAAACGCTCAATTTACCGGCAAAGAAATCACTATTGATTTTACCAAAGAAGCATTACATGACTTGATCTCGTTGCAAGATAAATTAGTCAGTATTGATAATATTCAAAAAACAGTCGCTAAATATTTCAAAATCAGAGTAGCCGATTTATCTTCAAAAAATCGTAGGCAATCAATTACTCGTCCCCGACAAATTGCTATGTATCTAGCAAGAGAATTAACCAGTCATAGCTATCCGGAAATTGGTGAAACATTTGGTGGTAGAGACCATACAACAGTTATAAATGCCTGTAAACGGATAGCTGCATTAAAAGAAAATGATGTTAAAGTTTCTGAAGACTATCAAAACCTATTGAGAACTCTATCAAACTAATTGTGTATAAAGTTGTGGTTAATAGTAGTAATAAATTGTTAATTAGCTGTTATTAAAATAGTAGCCTTTATTTATCCCCAAATTATGCACAGAAAAGAAAGACTATACTAACAACATTAATTATCAATTAAAGTATTGGTTTAATTTATTTAAATAGTGTTTTACACAGTTTTATTAAAGACTAATAATAGTAATAAGTTTTAAAATATTTATGAAATTTAATATTAATAGAGAACAAATATTACCTTCTCTACAACAATTCGTTAATGTCATAGAGAAACGACAAACGATACCGATTCTTTCAAATGTCCTTATTGTTGTTAATGAGAATTATTTAGTTTTAACTGGGACGGATCTTGAAATTCAGTTGATTACAAAAATCCCTCTTGATAAAGCAGAGATCGGTGAAATTACAGTTCCAGCAAGAAAATTTCTTGATATTGTTCGATTATTACCTAATCAAGCAGAAATTAAAGTCGAGCTTGTAAATGATAAAGTAAAATTAACTTCCGGTCGCAGTCGTTTTTCGTTAACAACACTCCCTGCAAATAACTATCCTGAGTTTTCAGAAACAGAATTAGCGAATGAATTTTTGATTAATTCAGGAAAAATGAAAAAATCATTAGATAAAACTTTATTTTGTATGGCTAATCAAGATATTAGGTATTATTTAAATGGTTTACTCTTTCATATCTCAAACAGTAAGTTAAAATTAGTTGCTTCTGATGGCCACCGTTTATCTATTTACGAAGATAGTATTGGCACTGCTACAGGGTATGAAGAAAGAATTATTTTACCTAGAAAAGGTGTTTTAGAGTTATCAAAATTACTCGATGATGAAGAGACTGAATTAAAAATTCAATTTTCGAATAGTAATATCCGAGTTACGATTAATAATTTAATTTTTTCTGCAAAATTAGTGGATTCAAAATACCCTGATTTCAGCAAAGTTTTTGATCAAGCATTCCACAATCAAGTCCACATAGAAAAGCAAATATTAAAAGATGCCTTAACCCGTGTTGCAATTTTAGCCAATGAGAAATTTAAAGGGGTAACCTGTCATATTTCTGACGGTTTAATGGTATTAAATTCTCATAATCCAGAGCATGACGAGGCTGAGGAAGAATTGCTTATAGAATACCAGGGTGAGCCTATATCTATCGCTTTTAATTCTCAATATTTATTAGATGCTGTCAGTAATTTAGAATCTGAATTGGCAGTGCTAACTATTGCAAGTAATAATAGTAGCTGTTTTGTTGAAGAACCAATACAACAGCCATACAAATTTATTGTTATGCCAATGCGCATATAAATGAGTTTATCAAAATTTGATATTTATTCATGTCGAAATATTTCATCGGCATCCATCGAGCCATGTTCAGGAATTAACTTAATTATTGGCGAAAATGCCAGTGGGAAAAGTTCTTTTCTTGAAGCTATTTATATTTTAGGTAGAGCCTGTTCTTTTAGAGCTACAAATTTAAAACAGGTTGTTCAATTTAATAAGACGAAATTTGTTGTTGCCGGCGAATGCATACAAGGTAATGGTGCTTTATATAAATTAGGGATTCAATTTAATGGAAAAAATTGCGATATTCGTATTAATCAGGAAAATAAATTTAAAGCTGATCTGGCATACTCCCTTCCTGTCTTACTAATCCATCCCAAAAGTTATAAATTACTTGATGGTGGTGCTCAGATCAGAAGAGAGTTTATGGATTGGGGGGTATTTAATAATGAAGAAAAATTTTTAACCAATTGGCGAAAATATAAAAAAGCGCTACTACAGAGAAATGTATTATTAAAAAGCAAGCAAGTTATTCAATTAGAGGTTTGGAATACTGAACTTGTTCAATACGGTACAATAGTCTCGGAATATAGAAAAGAATACCTGGAAAAGCTAGAACCAATTTTTTTTGAAATTTGTAATTATTTTCTTGATTTTAAAATAATTGAAATTAAATATCTTTTCGGGTGGGATAAAGATATTGAGTTTAGACAAATATTAGCCAATGATTTGCAGAAGGACTTGCGATATGGTTTTACTCATAGCGGACCACACCGAAGTGACTTTCAATTAAATGTGGATTCCAGGGTTGCTAAAAATTTTGTTTCAAGAGGTCAGCTTAAATTATTAATGCTTGCATTGAAATTAGCACAAGTTAAGTTAATTAATAATGAAAAAAAAAATCCAGTTTGTGTATTGATAGATGATTTAACAGCTGAACTAGATGTACCTAACAAACAAAAATTACTAGAGTATTTAAATCAATTAAATTGTCAGGTGTTTATGTCTACCACTGAGCTTTCTAATTTTGGAGAATTGTCACAGTTAGATAATTACAAAGTGTTCCACGTGGAACATGGGGAAATACAAACATTAAATTAAGAAACATGTTTCACGTGAAGCATAATTAATGGAAAAAACATGAGTGAAGATAACAGTAGTTACGATAGTTCGAATATTAAAGTATTAAAAGGGCTTGATGCTGTTCGAAAAAGACCTGGAATGTATATTGGCGATACAGATGACGGTTCAGGTCTGCATCACATGGTATTTGAAGTTGTTGATAATTCAATAGATGAAGCATTGGCTGGGTTTTGTAAGGGAGTCGAAATAGTTATTCATGAGAATGGGTCTGTGAGTGTTTCAGATGATGGTCGTGGTATTCCGGTAGATATTCATCCAGAAGAAGGTCGTTCGGCTGCCGAAGTTATTATGACTGTGCTTCATGCGGGTGGGAAGTTTGATGATAACGCCTATAAAGTATCAGGTGGTCTGCATGGCGTTGGTATTTCAGTTGTAAATGCTTTATCTGAAGAACTGACACTTGAAATACGAAAAGACGGGAAATTACATAAGCAAAAATACAAAAAGGGTGAGCCAGTAGCACCACTAGAAGCAGTAGCAGATACAGAAGGTACCGGAACACATATAAATTTTTTACCCAGTAAAGAGACTTTTTCAGATACTGAGTTTCATTTTGATATTTTGGCGAAAAGACTACGCGAACTATCGTTTCTAAATTCAGGCGTTAGGATTTCTATTAAAGATGAACGCTCAGGGAAAGAAGAGGTATTTGAGTTTGAAGGTGGCATTAGTGCTTTTGTTCAACACTTAAATAAAAATAAAACACCTTTGTTTGAAGATGTTTTTCATTTTACAGCTGAAAAAGAAGGGGTGATAGTAGAGGTAGCAATGCAATGGAATGACTCTTATCAGGAAAATATATTTTGTTATACCAATAATATCCCTCAACGGGACGGGGGATCACATTTGGCTGGTTTTAGAGGTGCTTTAACAAGAACGATAAATCAATATATTGAATCTAGTGGGTTAGCAAAAAAAGAGAAAGTCTCAACAACAGGTGATGATGCTAGAGAAGGGTTAACAGCAGTATTATCAATTAAAGTCCCAGATCCGAAATTTTCATCTCAAACTAAAGATAAGCTAGTTTCCTCCGAAGTTAAACCTTTGGTTGAATCAACAATGAATGAAAAGTTACAAGAGTTTTTATTGGAACAGCCTAAAATTGCTAAAATCATAGTAAATAAGATACTGGAAGCTGCTAGAGCCCGTGACGCAGCACGTAAAGCACGAGAAATGACAAGACGTAAATCTACACTAGATATAGCGGGTCTACCAGGGAAATTAGCTGATTGTCAGGAGAAAGACCCAGCATTATCTGAATTATTCATTGTGGAAGGGGACTCGGCGGGTGGTTCTGCAAAGCAAGGAAGGGATAGGCGCACTCAGGCTATATTACCCTTAAAAGGAAAAATTCTTAACGTAGAAAAAGCACGCTTTGACAAAATGATTTCCTCAGATGAGGTAGGTAACTTAATTACTGCTTTGGGTTGTGGAATAGGTAAAGATGAATATAACGTTGAAAAATTGCGTTATCACCGAATTATTATTATGACCGATGCGGATGTCGATGGATCACATATTCGTACTTTGTTGCTTACTTTTTTCTATAGACAAATGCCGGAATTGATTGAAAAAGGATATATCTATATTGCACAACCCCCTTTGTATAAAATCAAAAAAGGAAAACAAGAGCATTACGTCAAGGATGATGCTGGTTTAAATGAATATCTTATCCAATTAGCTTTAGATAAAGCACAACTACAGACAGATGAATCGACACCTGTTATACAAGGTCAAGGCTTAGAAAAACTGGCTAAAGAATATGCCGCGGTAATGGCTATTATTAATCGCTTGAGTAGACGATATGATGATATATTTTTAGAAGAGATGACTTATGTTGCTCCGTTAACAGATGATAATAAACAAAGCCAGGAGAAAATGACTGATTGGTTTAAACAGCTTGAAAAAAGGTTGAACGAAAATGGCAGTAAAGCTATTTACAATATCGAAGTTAAATATAGAAGTAGCGATGATTTTGATGTGGTTGTCGATAAAAGGCTAAATGGAATTACTAAAACATTTATTTTGCATTCAACTTTTTTCTCAGGAAAAGATTATTTAACTATTGCTAAATATGCTGAAGATACGGTGGGCTTATTTTCAGATGAGTCCATTATGCGGATGGGGGAAAAAGAGCAACATGTCAGTCATTTTAAACAAGCATTTGAATGGATGATGAAAGAGGTAAAAAAAGGACAACACATACAACGATACAAAGGATTGGGTGAAATGAATCCTGAACAATTATGGGAGACAACGCTTGATTCAAATAGCCGCAGAATGTTGCAAGTTAAAATAGAAGATGTGATTGCAGCAGACGAAATATTTACCACTTTGATGGGAGATGTTGTAGAACCCCGTAGAGATTTTATTGTTAAAAATGCACTTGATGTAACAAATCTTGATGTATAAAAATTTACTTTCTTATAATTAATTTTCAAATGTTAACTTATCCTCAAATTGATCCAGTTGCAATATCTCTTGGACCCCTAAAAATTCATTGGTATGGGTTAATGTATTTAATCGGCTTTGCTGCTGTATGGTTATTGGGTAAGAAACGAGCAGAAAAACCTTATTCGGTAATTAAACCGGAAGCTATAGAAGATTTAGTTTATTACGGAGCTTTAGGTGTTATTTTAGGTGGAAGAATAGGTTATATATTATTCTATAATTTTTCCAATTTCATAGAAAATCCACTCATTATTTTTAAAGTGTGGGAAGGTGGAATGTCATTTCATGGAGGAATGTTGGGTGTGTTTGTAGCCATGTGGTGGTTTGCAAAAAAACACAAATGCACAATGTTAGAGCTAACTGATATTGTTTCTCCATTAACACCTATTGGATTAGGTATGGGTAGGGTTGGTAATTTTATCAATGCAGAACTATGGGGCAGAACGAGTGATGTATCTTGGGCAATGGTTTTTCCAAATGGTGGTTCTTTACCGAGACATCCGTCACAGCTCTACGAGGCTTTTCTTGAAGGCTTGATTTTGTTTATTGTTATATGGATTTACACAAATAAACAGAGACCCGTTATGGCTCCAACCGGATTAATACTTTTTTTATATGGTTGTTTTAGATTCTTTGTAGAATTATTTAGAATGCCCGATGCACATTTAGGTTATTTGGCATTAGATTGGGTCACAATGGGGCAGATTTTATCACTGCCTATGATTATTATTGGTGCAGCTATTTTTATTTATGCACATAGAAAAACAGCATGAAACAGTATTTGGATTTACTAAATAAAATCCTTGAAGAAGGGGTTAAAAAAGGAGATAGAACGGGTAGTGGTACTCTTTCGATTTTTGCCCATCAAATGCGATTTAATCTTAAACAAGGATTTCCATTAGTCACAACCAAGAAAATACATTTAAAATCAATAATATATGAACTTTTATGGTTTTTAAGAGGCGATACAAATATTGCTTATTTACAACAGAATGGAGTAAAAATCTGGGATGAGTGGGCAGATGAAAAGGGAGATCTAGGACCTTTGTATGGTTATCAATGGCGATCATGGCCGACACCAGAAGGAAAATCGATAGATCAGATAGCTATCATTATTAAACAACTGCAACAAACACCGAATAGCCGCAGAATCATTGTATCTGCATGGAATGTTGCAGATTTGCCAGACGAATCAATCAGTCCACAAGAAAATACAAAAAATGGAAAAATGGCTTTACCTGCCTGCCATGCTTTTTTTCAGTTTTATGTAGCAGAAGGAAAGCTATCCTGTCAGCTCTATCAGCGCAGTTGTGACACATTCTTAGGCTTACCTTTTAATGTTGCAAGTTATGCTTTATTAACGCACATGGTGGCTCAGCAGTGTGATTTGGATGTAGGGGAATTTATTTGGACGGGTGGAGATGTCCACTTATATCTTAATCATCAACAACAAGCTAAATTACAGCTGACACGTCAGCCTTATAAACTACCTCAATTAAAAATCAAAAAAGCTAAATCCATTTTTGAATATGAATATGAAGACTTTGAAATAGTAGACTATCAAGCAGATGATCATATTAAGGCTCCCATTTCAATTTAGGAATGAGCACGAATTAACTTGAGCAAGTTCAGAGGTAAATTCAACAGTAAAACCTCTGAAACATTTGTGGAAAAAATAAGCATTGTTTAAAATGCTT
>VAPK010728693.1_pt1 | contig 13017 bp, 7 predicted proteins | sample 3395031 | NCBI WGS metagenome assembly VAPK01 (sample SAMN08290443, study PRJNA428436) | hydrothermal vent metagenome | isolation source: Deep-sea hydrothermal vent chimney 1 | place: Pacific Ocean: Juan De Fuca Ridge | reverse complement strand
TGTTTCAGTTACATAGCTTGCTATGCGCCCTACACAACAAGATCGAAGACAAACAAAAATTCTTCGCAAAATGGGTGGGTTATTTATTTCCAGTTGCCTAACGGGCTTGTCCTAAAAATAGCGACTACCTTAGTATGGAAAGTGGATCAGGCCATTTAACTCTGTAATTGTGGCTCAAAAAGTCCATTCTTACATCTTTCTTTGGGTCAAAACCTGAAAGATTGTGACAGCCAAAACAGCCTCGTTTGTCGACAGGCATTAACATATCTTGTGTATAGGTTTCCATTGTTATATTTGAAACGAATGCTGAACCCTGAATATTGCTGTCTGGCATTTTAATTGGTATCGATCCATCTTTTGTCCATGTTGCGCCAACCAGTGCATAATTTCTGCGTATATCATCCTTTTTTAGCTGATCAAGCACATTCACATTTAATGACACAATATTCGTATTATTTTCAATATCACCATCACGACTACCCCAGGGTCGAATACGATATACGTCACTTTGACCGATTTTTTGATCATTGATCCCAATGACGGATTGATAAGCCAATTCTTCTGTTATCTCAAAGGTCATTTTTTCAACATTTGCCCTTGATTTAGCGCTATTCGGTTGATACAACAGCCAATTATTATCGATCGGAACTTCATCACCATTTCGGGCGGTTTTGAATTCGCTGATATTTCCTGATGAATTACCGGCAATAGTGTATTCATAATTATTTCCAGGAGCATTGTATCGTGATTCAAATGTTGCCCAAATCATTTCAGGATGATCTTTCACGCTACCAACCACATGAAGTCCAATCAGCGCCAGCTGGACTAGTTCCACAGTAGTGCCATCCCAGGTCCATTGAGTGTTTGGGTCTAATTCGCTTTTAATATATTTTGGAACAAATTCCATCATAGTAATATATTTACTGATGTCTTCTACAGCATCGGCTCGCACCCAAGACGTTTTTAGCTCGATAGCAAGTGTATTTCTATCAGAAAATGATGTTCGCTGATGCTCGTTTAAGTGCATGGCATAGTTTTCTACCGCTTGTAACTCATCTTCAGTTGTTGGAAAATCAGTCGCGATAATCTGGTTGGCTTGCTGACCAAGAGAAAAATAGGCAAATACATCATTAACGTGAACACCATAATAGACCAACGACTCATCAACTTTATGATGAAATGATCGAGACATTAGCACAGCACTACTTCCCGCTTGATCAAGCCGGGACAGCTTTTCAATCCGAACAGCAATTTGACTCTCATCGGTCAGAACATTATCGCCACTGACGTTGTAAAACCCATTACCCTGGAATGTAAGTTTGTTATTTGCTTCATCACCACTGGAGACGCTCCAGAGAAACATCTGCCAAGACCACTTGTAAAAATCACAATTCGGATTAGTACTACTCGGTGTGAAATTTAAACTGTCGGCAGCGATAACCTCACCGTTACTAGCAACCTTATTTAAGGCGAACCAGGAATCAAATGTCTTTTCAGAAACCGTGCAATTGGGTGCAACATCATCAGGAAAGTTCATTTCTGCAACAATAGGTTGTGTTAAAAAGTATATAAAGACAGATAACACAGTTTTCACACAAGGGTTTATACTCATTATTTTTCCTTATCATATTATTTTATATTTAAGATTCAACACTGACATGATAATAGTGGGATTGAGTGATTCATCCCGTACATTCACAGGTAAAATAAAAGCAATATGCAGACCAATTTTATCGCCTCTGTTATAAACAAGCACTAAATATATTTAACATGCTGTTATTAATAAAGTTATTGTTGAATTTAAGACAAGGAGAAACATCAATCGTTAGAATTATTAATTTTGTAGGTTTTATTACCGACGATAAAAATTCATTATGCATTGCATATTACAATTAGAGGGAAACGCAGGTTGTTAACACGCTCGATTGTTTGGTCGATGCGGTTTATCAAATCCGTGAAGGCACTGATGAAGGAACGATCTCTAGGAGGCTGTCCGAGAATAGAAAGCCTCCTAGTAACGACTAGAATTGTTTAAATGACCTCATTGAAAAGTTACATGAAGAACGGGCGCATCTGCTTGATTAGCTTCGAATGAGCGAGCATCGCGTTTGCCTGTACCGGTAATGATGAACGCCAAGGAGTTATCGCTCGTCCAGCCTGGTCGATTAACAATTTCCTGCACGATGGAGCTTAAATCTGCAGTGCGTTGGTCGTTTCCTGCATCACCAACTGTTGTCCAAGGTGCTGGTAACCATGCAACACTGCTTGTCGTTCTTGGTCTGGATGATACGTTATCGTTAGCCCGAGCAAAAACCATTGCATTATCAACTGCCTCTCCCTCTATTGCCAGAGAGGTTGTCTCTGAACGAGTAGCATTTGCTGTAAATTGGATATAGGCGTTGGTAATGATTGCTCCTTGTGGGATGCTAAGTCCATTGAAACGCAACCCAACGGTTTGGTTGCCTCCAGAACGCACAAAATCGAGATCTATGCTGCCGAGAATAACGCGATTATTCGGGGCCGCTTTTTCTTCGACATCATCTAAACCCGCTGAAATGGGTATCGATAGTGTTGTCTGCCCGCCTAGTGCGAGAATGGTGATGGTGATTGAATCCGAATCGGACAATCCATCACTATCCGCTGTCGTTGCTGTGATTGTATGAGTGCCCTCTGATAGGAATGATGTGGAAAATGATCCGCCGTTACCGATTACTCCATCTAGATTGGATGACCAGCTCAAGCTCGCTGTTAAATCCACATCTTCTGCATCGTTGCTTGCGCCATTAAAAGAGATGCTATCTCCCACATTAAATTTTTCTCCTGCAACAGGTGAGATGATCGAGACTGTGGGGGCAGTATTGGATCCGTTTCCAGCGTCATCATACTCAATATGCAAAACGGGTGCATCCGCCTGATTACCCTCGAAAGAACGAGCATCGCGTTTGCCGTTACCGGAAATGATGAATGCCAGGGAGTTATTGCTCGTCCAACCAGATCGATTAACTATTTCCTGCACAATGGAGCTTAGATCTGATGTGCGTTGATCATTTCCTGCTTCACCAACTGTAGTCCAAGGAGCTGGTAACCATGCAACACTGCTGATTGTTCTTGGTCTTGATGATACATTGCCATTGGCTCTTGAAAACACAACGGCATTATCAGAGTCTTCTCCCTCTATTGTTAGAGAGGTGCTCTCTGATCGGGTGGCATTTGCTGTAAATTGGATATAGGCGTTGGTAATGAGTGTTCCTTGTGGGATGTTAAGTCCATTGAAACGTAATCCAACAGTTTGGTTGCCTCCTGAACGCACAAAATCGAGGTCTGTACTTCCAATGATCACTCGATCATTTGGAGCCTGTTTTTCTTCGACATCATCCAGACCCGCTGAAATCGGTATCAATAGTGTTGTCTGCCCGCCTGATGCGAAAATGGTTATTGTGACTGAATCAAAACCGGGCAATCCGCCACTATCCGTTGTCGTGGCTGTAATTGTATGAGTACCCTCCGATAGAAATGATGTGGAAAATGAACCGCCGTTACCAATCACTCCGTCAAGACTGGATGACCAACGCAAGCTCACAGTTAAATTCCCATCTTCTGCATCGCTGCTTGCACCATTAAAAGAGATGCTGTCTCCAGTATTAAAATTGTCGCCTGTATTGGGCGATATCACTGAGACTGTGGGAGCAGAGTTCTCAAGGTCATCATCACAAACATCTCCAAACTCATCTTCATCGGTATCGTTCTGATTGGTATTTGCGACCAGTGGACAGTTATCTATTTTATCAATAATTCCATCGTTATCAGTATCTTTCCAACGAAATAAATAGCCATTTGTACTGGTTGCATTGTAGAGTACAAATGCTTTCATAGCGGGAGCATATGCAAACCGACCATAGGTTCCTTGTACATGCGCGACAGGTGCTTGCGTTGCCTGGGGTGGTTGAACCGGATAACTTTCAGCAGTCCATGTTGGTGGGTTTGCGTCAATATCAAGGATGTACACAGTATCTCCACCAGCCCATGCAACAACCTTTTCTATCACCGGGTCATAGGCAAGTCCAGGCGCTTCAGTACCCAAAAACTGGGTGTCTCCAATCGCATTGATTGCCTGGGACTGAAAATTACTGCCAGAACCGATGTCATACATGACGCTTTGACCTTCGCCATTAGCGCCTCTACCAATCAGGATAAACTTGTTACGCTTTGGATCAATCACCCCATTCATATGCACATAATATCCAGGCTCGAACATCGTTAGCTGAGTGTAAGTACCACCTGATGTGTTGTATGTGTATCGGTATAGGTTTTGCAAGTTGTGCAAATACACAGCCCCAGTGTTCGGGTCATAAGCTGATATCGCCCCGATATTTTCATAGGGAATGCTGCCAGATGGAAATTGCCGCTGCCAGGTATTGAGTGTTGGATCATACAACCAGGTTACGCCATCAGCAAAGCCTGAAGTTGCCAGCGAACCACTCCATGCCCATAATTTATCAGGGCCAGGAAGATACACCATTCCATCATAAGTTTCTCGACTTCTCGGTTGAGTCCCATCGAAAGGGGGCAACTCTGATGGGTCTGTGTCGTAGTCCAGTGGTGTGGCAGGGTCAGTTAATCTGATCATGGATGGAGTGCTGTTTAAATCCAGCGCATAAATTTCATTGCCCAGATAATTCATATGCCCCCCGCCCCAAATATACAGTCGGTTACGGGTTGCATCAAAACTAGCTCCACTCCAGGCAGCAGTGACATTGACACAAAAAAACGAAAAATCATAGATCAGCGGAAGACCACCTAGCGTGCCAAATGTAGCGTCATTAAACCCGTCTTCTGGGCACTGTGCATTGAGTGTTGTGTTTGGCAATTCTTCCCAGCCACCTGAATCAGCATCTGCAATTCTGAGTGGTGACATCATCAACAGTATAGTAATAGTGATGAACGATATTAATGGTTTGTAATTATTATTGATTATCATTAAGACCTTCCTTAAATAGTTATTATGGGCGTCAACTCATCCTGCTTATAATTTCATTATTATTTATGTAATGTTTTAACCGCCTACAACTTAATATAATATAATTCAACATTCTCACGGATAAATTCAATATATTTCTTTTTTAACAATAAGTTACGAATTATATATGCACTCAGTTTTAATTAAACAGTATTGGGTTTAATCTGTCAATTTTATTTATAGAGAATTGGGTAAAAACAAGAAAGCCAACTCGATGATTAGGAGCCCCAATAAATAGAGGTTTATTAGCTGGCGCACATTTCTCACTAGATGATGAGAAATGCTGACTAGGAGGCTGCCCGAGAATAGAGAACCTACTGCGGAAAAGCGGATTTTGGCCCATTTTTCCAATTAAATTCGTTCAATACAACAAGTATTCGCCTCATTTAATCAAAAAAAAATGGACACAAAACCGCTTTCCCTCGTTACGGCTTCTATTCTCAGACAGCCTCCTAGTTATTTTCGTTTATTTCCAGTTGTTTGTGTTAAGGAATGGACTAAACTTCAAGAATAAAACAATAAGGTGAACGACTTGATTACAACTCTGTTACAAGAAATTAATACCTGTCTAGAAGAATTAAACCAGGTAATCCTTGGCAAAGAACAGCAAGTGCAGTTGGCTCTGGCATGCATCTTAGCGAATGGTCATTTACTCATTGAAGACCTGCCCGGTATGGGTAAAACCACGTTGGCTCATGCGTTGTCCAAGACACTCGGGCTGGACTATAACCGCGTGCAATTTACCAGCGATTTATTACCTGCTGATCTGATTGGTGCTTCAGTTTTTGATGCACAATCATCTTCGTTTAGTTTTCATCGTGGCCCTATTTTCAGTTCGATATTTTTAGCTGATGAGCTAAATCGTGCAACGCCAAAAGCTCAAAGTGCTTTACTGGAAGCTATGGAAGAAAGTCAGGTTAGCGTCGATGGTAAAACTTACCCTTTACCGAAGCCGTTTTTTGTTATCGCCACGCAGAATCCACAAAGTCAGTCTGGTACCTTCCCGTTACCAGAATCACAACTTGATCGTTTTATGTTCCGAATTTCGCTTGGTTATCCAGAGCCATCAATCGAAAGAGAAATTCTCAAGGGCAATAAAGGCAGAGCTGCACTGGATCAGGTCAGGCAGATTCTAGGCCGTGAGAGTTTGTTGAAGATTCAACAGCTGGTTCCACAGGTTAAGGTATCGGACACTTTGCTGGATTATGTGCAACGTCTGATTGCTGAGACCCGTCAACATGATTTATGTCATCTGGGTTTATCGCCTCGCGGTGCTTTAGCATTAATGAAAAGTGCTCAATGCTGGGCATTAATACAAGGTCGTGTGCATGTCTTGCCTGAGGATGTACAAGCCGTTTTTGTTGCCGCTGTCGGACACCGGATTATTGGCAAAAAAGAAACTCAGGGAGATCAGCTGGCCAGGCATGTACTGCATTCTGTTGATGTCATTGGCGGTGGTATCAGTGCCTAAGATATACTCAGCACCGCTACAAATTATGAATTCTATTACGCCTCATTCACTCAATAGCTGCGTTATAACTCCTCGCCATAGCCCGCTATGACTCGTCGTTACGCCTTGCTCTTGAGCGAATGAGACGCATTAGATTTTCACCCTTTGTTGCGGTGCTGAGTATAGTCACAAAAAGCTGGAAAATAGCACAGAATAGCTGGTTGGAAAAACGCTTTCCAGATACACGCCAAATCACTTTAGATATCAAGCGAATTTTTATTATTCCTACGCTTAGCAGCAGTGCCTTACTGCTTGCAGTGTTAGTGTTATCTTTAATCGCGATCAATTTTCAAAACTCACTAATTTATGGCTTGAGTTTTTGGTTGCTGGCCCTGATCGTGATGGCCATCTTTTTTACTTACCGTAATTTATCGGGTGTGACCGTTCGCGCTATACAATCCAGTCCTTGCTTTTCAGGAGAAAAAGCAGTGTTTGAGCTGGAAGTGTCCTGCCCTGAAAAACAGAAAAAAACAGCGATTTCTCTCGGTTGGAGACATGAAGACTTAACAACTGTTAATCTTCAAAATCATCATAGTGTGCATATTAAATTATCCCACAGCACACAACAGCGAGGGCGATTCAAACCTGACAGAATCACTATTTTTAGCGTTTACCCTATTGGCTTGGTTGTCGCCTGGTCATATGCTGCTTTGAATATGCATAGCATTGTTTATCCTGCTCCACTTTTGTATAACACTGGCGAAGACGGCCAAGGTCTGGATGATACGGCTGAGCAAGGGTTGGAAATGATTAATGGCTCAACAGACTTTGCGGGCATTCGTGATTATCGGCCAGGGGATTCACCCAAACAGATCCATTGGGGCGCTTATGCCAAGACAGGAAAAGTCTATACAAAAACCTTTGTCGATTATGCTAATCACGATTTGTGGTTAGAGTGGGATAATCTGACGATGCCGGGAGTTGAAACCAGGCTATCTCATCTTTGCGCCAAAATCCTGCAATACCATCACGAGCAACAAATCTACGGCCTGAAAATACCCGGAAAGACAGTTCATCCAGGAAGTGGTGAAGCACATAAAAATATCTGTCTGACAGCACTTGCTTTGTATGGCGATTCTGGAGAAATGTAACAGTGTTTTCCAAAGGTTATCCGCAAGACAAACAAATTACCTATGCAGGCATGTTGTGGTTACTCGGCGCACAGCTTGTGGTGATGATTCCATTAGTATTTTATCTCCCCATCTGGTTAATTCCTGTTTTGTTATTCTCTGCCGGATGGCGTATCCGCGTTATGAAGGGTCATATGGAGCAACCCGGAATATTCATTAAACTGATCATTGGTGGGCTTGGTATTGCTGCGCTGACAGGCAGTGGAATGGCTCTGGTTTCTCTTGATATGATGGCTTCGCTGTTAATGCTGGGCTTTTCCTATAAAGCATTAGAGATCATTCAACGACGCGATGGAATGGTGGTGATCTTAACCGGATTTTTATTGATTGGAGTTTTGTTTCTCTACTCCCAATCGATACTCACTACTGCCTATGGTATATTCGCGCTAGCTGTACTGACGGGAGCGATGATAGCCATTCAGCAATCCAACAGCCACACGGTTATGCAGACCTTAAGGCTATCATCATCAATGCTGATGCTCTGTTTACCATTAATGATTATGTTTTTTCTGTTTGCTCCTCGCTTTCCCCCTCTCTGGACAGTTCCTCTATCCAGTGGCAATGCCAAAACTGGCATGACTGATCGCATGACACCAGGCGACATTGCCAATCTAAGTCAGTCTGATGACTTGGCTTTCAGCGTAAAATTTTTTGGGGAACGTCCCAAGCAAAGTGAGCTTTATTGGCGTGGCATAGTGCTTCAACATTTTGATGGCAATACCTGGACACAATTTGCAGAAGAGCTAAATTCTGAGGTTGTAAAATCAAAACTGAGAACCAATGTCCAGGCACTAAACCGTCGCCTGGTTAAAAAAGGTGATAGCCGAAAATATGAAGTGATCTACGAAAAATCATCACAATCCTGGTTATTTGCTCTTTCTCCGGTTCTGAATATTAAAGGCGATGCCTTTTATGGATCTGATTTTCGAATTATCGCTAACCGGGATATTATAGAACCGATGATGCTAACCCTGGTTAGCTACCCTGAAGCCCTGCGTGAAGTCAACTTGCCAGCATCAAGTCGCAACCTGGCATTGCAACTTCCAGAACATGGCAATGAAAAAAGTCGAGCGTTGGCTCAACGCTTATTCGCATCCTCCTCGTCAAAACAAGATTATATTGAAAAAATCCTGAATCGCTATCAACAGCAAGCATTTTATTACACGCTACGGCCACCATTATTGAACCGTAGCAATTCTATTGATGATTTTCTGTTAAACAGTAGAAAAGGGTTTTGTGAGCATTATGCAGGTAGTTTTGTTTTTATGATGCGTGCCGCAGGAATCCCTTCGCGTGTGATAGTGGGCTACCAAGGCGGCGAATGGAATGACAATGGACATTTTCTCGCAGTTCACCAATATGATGCTCACGCATGGACGGAAGTCTGGCTGGAAGGTCAAGGCTGGGTCAGGCTTGATCCAACAGCCATGGTTGCTCCTGATCGCGTAGAAAAAAACCTTGAGACAGCAGTCAGTGAAGAAGGCAGTTTCCTGGAAGAACAAGCCTTCTCAATGACAAAAAGCAAATGGTTAAATAACCTTAGAAAGAGGCTGGATTCTACACAGTATGCATGGCGACGATTTGTACTTGGTTATGATAAAGAAGCGCAAGCTCAATTTCTGGAGCGCTTGTTTGGTGAGATGTCAGTTCAAAAAATTGCTGTAATAGTCGGAGGATTATTCGCGGCAATCATTCTACTGTGGGTCATGTTTCTTGGACTTGGCAGAAGACATTCCAGTGAAGCTGTTGAGCATCAACTCTATCGACGCTTTTGTGATTTGCTGGAAAAGCAAGGTGTAAAAAGAAAGCCATCACAAACACCACAAGACTATAGTCATTTTGCTTCAGCCCAATTACCTGGGTTAACGAATGAAATCAATGCTTTTACCAGGATCTATTCAACACTGTGTTATCAACCTGATCAACAGACTGTTCATCAACAACACATTAGTAAGCTGAAAACGTTACTAAAAAATATCAAGAAATATCGATAGCCTTTTTAAACTGAACCACGTAGGCCGGATAAGCGTAGCGTCATCCGGCAATGAAGCCGTTGCACACTCACAATGCCGGATGACGCTAGGGCTTATCCGGCCTACGCTTGCTCACGTGCCTAAACCACTTAAATAGGTAGAATAATGTTCGGTTTGAATGATAGTGAAGACTATAATTTTTTAAAGTTGAAAAGATTAATTCAAATTTGCATAAGTCAATATCAGGTCATTTTAAGATTTGATGATGATATATCTATAAGCGTGGAGTCTGCTATTAGATACAAAAATCGTCAAGGTAATTATTATACCTATGAGGACAATAAATTGATAGGTAGTGATTTTATATCATTAATTGGTAACAAAATACATTCAATTGATTGTGAAAACTCAAATATCTTGAAATTATCATTTGATACAAAGGAAGTTATAGAGTTAATTAATGATAGTGAAGCTTATGAATCATTTAACATCTTTGTTGATGGAAAAACTATTGTTATATAAAAGGGGTCAAAAGGGTCAGAAACCGGGGCAGACCACGATTAAATAAGCTATAATGCTGGTTGCTATCATCAATCGTTATTAATTCATCGGCAAGTAGAATGATACCAGGTCTTGCAATCCAACATTTGATTATGGAATTGCATGATTACAAGACTTGACACCCTTTTTGCAATCTATTTATTTCATGTTCTCACAAAGACACTGAAGTCGTTGAGCACTTAGAAAGGAAGTTAGAGGAGCATAAAATTCTATATTGGCGAGACGTGCATGATGCTCCAGCTGGTCCCCTGAAAAAGTTGTTATTAGGGCCTTGCGTCAAAATCCCACCGTTCTGCTGATTTTTTCAAGGGATTCCACAAAAAGTGACTGGGTTGAGTTTGAGATAGAGCAAGCACGCAAGTTGGAAAAAGAGATGAATCGCCATGTAATTTGTCCTATTGCAATCGATGAAAGTTGGAAAGAGTCTAACTGGTCAGAGATTCTCTCGAATCAACTTCGGAAGTACAACATACTAGACTTCAGTGATTGGAGAAATGATGAAAATTTTAACGAAAAATTCAAACTCTTAATTTCGGGACTTGAATTATTCTATCGGGAGGGCGAAGGTGGCATATAACCATTGCATGCACGCGGAGGGCAAAAACCGCCGTTCCTCGTCTCTAGTATTTGCCCCCGGTGATGCAGGCCGTTATCTCTCGCAGCCTTAATTAATTCGGGTTTAATATGAAAAATTTACCAAAAACCATTGCTGAAACATCACTGTTAGTAAAGCAAGCATCAGAGTTCTTTAAAAATCCTATTGAAGAGTGTAGTGATGGAGAAAACCCTTTTACGAATATTGATATCTTGATTAGTGAATTCTTAACGGAATCGCTAAAAAAATAATAGATGTTGAAGTATTAAGTGAAGAAGACGCATCTAGCTTCATAAAACCCGATGATTATTTTTGGCTAATTGACCCAATTGACGGAACAATGAATTTCATCTCTGGATCTCCTGATATTGCTATTTCTGTGGCACTTGTCGATAAAGAGTTTAATGCAATAATTTCCGTAGTATACCTACCTTTTTTTGATGAAATATTTACTGCTATTAAAAATGAAGGCGCTTATCTTAATGGAAAAAAAATCAATCGAGCTAATTCAAAACTAAATATTGTTGCCTATGGGATTCCTGGCGATGCCCCAAAACGAAAAGATAATATAACAAAGGCATTAGCTCTCCTAATTGAGAATAATTATGTTTTAAGGCAATCTCGTTCAGCGGTGGTAGATATTTGCCATGTAGCTAAAGGCACATGGCGAGCCTTTTTTGAAGAGGGTTTATATATTTGGGATGTCGCAGCGGCAAATCTTCTTGTTCAAGAAAGTGGCTGCCGATCTTTCACTTCTTTACCTGATAAAGAATTCAAATGTGACTATGTTACCGGCGAACAAGAATCGGTATTGAATGAAATAAAGAGCTTTATTGAGCGGAGCTAGAGCATGGAAATTATATCATTGATAATTGGACTAATCGGCTTAATTCCACTCATTTATATTTCATACAATTATCTATTGAGTTACCTACCAGCAAGAAAATTTATAGCATTCAATGATTCTATAAACTTGATGTAATATTAACAACATCTTCTGTAACTGAGTCACCAAAGGGAGCAAAAGTTCAAAGGGCAACAACAGGAATTGGGCAGGTACAAGGGGTTTCACATTTATCAAAATTTATAGGGAAATTCTATAGGAAGAAATCTATAGATATTCATTTGGGGAAGGGATTAAATATACGACCAGATAAAGATATTGTACTCTTGGGTGGCCCATCAAAAAATGAGTACAGTAAACGCTTTATAGATATGCTTGCCAAACAATGTCCAGATCTTAATCTTCAAATTGATGACGAAAATTCCACATTGGTGATCAAAGATAAATCTTACGACATTTCACATTTGAATATAACGAATGTTCTTCCCAATAAAGATATAGGTGTTGTTATTTGCTGGAAGCAGCCCATTTTCTCCAGCCTCAGAATCAGATCGAGCGGTTTATTGCGCTGGATTGACGTCGTATGGAACTAGTGGAAGTGCATTGTGGCTTTTTAATGATATTTTAATTGCGAGAGGTGGTTATAGCAGTTTGGCTGGTGCGGTTGGAAAGAAGGCACCAAATTTCGTGGCAATATTAAGCCTTGAAATAGTACATGGTGGCGTTGCCGCCGTGGAATTGGTGAAGGCATACAAGATATAGAGATAATTGGGGGAATAAGGGGTGTAGGCGGCATTCTATCAAGCACACTGACCACTTGTTCTCACCTATCAAGTGATTTGTTAGAGAAGCAAGGAGTCAAAAGAAAGCCATTACAAACACCAGAAGACTATAGTCATTTTGCTTCAACCCAATTACCTGGGTTAACGAATGAAATCAAAGCTTTTGCCAAAATCTATTCAACACTGTGTTATCAACCTAATCAACAGAGTATTCATCAACAACACATCAGCAACCTGAAATCCTTACTAAAAAATATCAAGAAATATCGATAGCCTTTATAAACAATACAGGTAGGCGGATAAGCGTAGCGTCATCCGGCAATTAAGCTGCTGCACATCCACAAACGCCGGATGACGCTAGGGCTATCCGTACGCTTGCTTATTAACCGAAGAACCAGGCTGTACATTCCCGCTTGGCCCGCTAGACGGAAATCAGGCGAACAACAAACAATGTCAACACATTCTGTGAAGTAATATCACTGCCAGACAAAACGGTCATAAAAGAGGACTTTATAGAGGGTAAAATAAAGGTTTCTAGAATGTAATATCATGATATTATTGATATATGATTGATGTTAAAGCGGACACAGGAGCGGACATAAAAG
>VAPK010108763.1_pt1 | contig 13020 bp, 13 predicted proteins | sample 3395031 | NCBI WGS metagenome assembly VAPK01 (sample SAMN08290443, study PRJNA428436) | hydrothermal vent metagenome | isolation source: Deep-sea hydrothermal vent chimney 1 | place: Pacific Ocean: Juan De Fuca Ridge | reverse complement strand
TTTTTTCATTTTTTTTAGGGGGAATTATTGAAACATAATTGTTTAATATACGAAGCTAAGTTACTAACTAAGTATCAGTCGAAAACGGGAAAATTGCTATGAAAAACAAGGCGTTAAAATTTGATCTCCTTTCTCCCCAGATTAAGGAATATAAAAAAAGATAAAAGTTTAGTTTAAGTTGATAGTTTTTAGAGAGAATTACCCACTGTACCGAAGTATCGGGAGTGGGTTTTTTGTTTTGTAAAATATTATAAAATTGGTGTTACTTCCAGTTTTGTCCTTTTTGTTCTAAGGCAGCAATTAAAATATCTTTTTGACTAATTTGACCTATTAATTTGCCATTTTCAACGATAGGGAAACGTCTTCGTTTAGATTCTATAAACTGTTTTGCAGCATCAAATATGTTTAGATTACCTTTAATAGTTTCTACATTTTTAACCATATGATTTTCAACTGTTGCATTATTTATGGGTAAATTATAATACTTACTATCAGAAATTTGTTTGATGCAATCACCTTCAGAAATAATACCTAGCAATTCATTATTTTCATTTACCACGGGGCCACCAGAAATTTTATTTTTTATCAATGTTTCCATCACTTCAGAAATTGATTGGTCAGGTTTAAATGTAATTAATTTTTTGGTCATATAATCAGATACTAAAGCTGGTTTTAATTCTTCTTTTTTTGGTTGTGTTCTTCGACCTTGAAAACTTTTAATTGCCATAATTGTACATTTTGGTTTCGATAAATATAATGATAATTTTTTTAAAAGAAAAGTCTTAAGTTTGTTAAGCCTATTATTTAGGCTTGAATTAACTTAAAAAATTATGCTTTCTAAAAAATATAGTTCCGTTATTTCTTTTTTAATTATTGTTGCTACAATTTACTTTAGTTTCTCGTCTTTAATGCCAAAAAAGATAAGTGACACTTCAACACCTTTGACAGAATTTTCTACAGAAAGAGCTTTACTTCATCTAAAAGAAATCACAAAAAAACCACACTATATAGGTACAAATGAACATACAAAAGTACGAGACTATATCGTAAAAGAATTGCAAGAATTAGGCTTAACAACCGAAATTCAGCAACAAATAGCTATTAATAAAAAATGGCGTGTTGGTGTAAACACAAAAAATATTCTTACAAAAATAAAAGGAACAGATTCGTCAAAAGCACTTTTACTTTTAACACATTATGATTCCTCTCAACATTCATCATTAGGAGCCAGTGATGCTGGCAGTGGTGTGGTGGCTATTCTTGAAAGCTTACGTGCTTTTTTAGCAAAGAATAAACAACCAAAAAATGATATTATTATCCTTATTTCTGATGCAGAAGAAATTGGTCTCATAGGTGCAAAAGCATTTGTAAATTATCATCCTTGGGCGAAAGATGTAGGTTTAGTTCTTAATTTTGAAGCAAGAGGTAGTGGCGGACCAAGTTATATGTTACTTGAAACTAACGGAGGTAATGAAAAACTGATAGAACATTTTGTTGCAGCAAATCCAACATATCCTTTAGCCAGTTCTTTAATGTATAGCATTTATAAAATGTTGCCTAATGATACTGATTTGACAGTTTTTAGAGAAGATGGCGATATTGATGGTTATAATTTTGCATTTATTGACGATCATTTTGATTATCATACTGCTCAAGATTCTTACGAAAGATTAGATAAAAACACACTAGAACATCAAGGATCTTACTTAATGTCATTGCTTACTTATTTTGCGGATGCTGATTTATCCAATTTAAAATCGGATGCTGATTATGTGTACTTTAACTTGCCTTATATTGGAATGGTGTATTATCCATTTTCATGGATAATACCTCTATTAATTATATTAGGACTTCTATTTATAGGATTGTTAATCTATGGATTTATCCAACAAAAAATAAAATTCAAAAGTTTATTGAGAAGCTTTATCCCTTTTGTACTGTCTTTAATTACTTCTGGACTAATTGCCGTTTACGGATGGAAACTGTTGCTTAAAATCCACCCTCAATACCAAGATATTTTACACGGTTTTACGTATAATGGTCATTGGTACATTGCAGCTTTTTCTGCCTTAACACTAGGTATCTGTTTTGTAATTTACAAAAAGTACTTTAACAAAGAAGACAGTATTAATTTAATGATTGCTCCAATTTTCAGTTGGTTACTTATCAATATTGCTATTGCAATTTATTTAAAAGGAGCAGGTTATTTTATCATTACATTGCTTTATGGTGTAGTGTCATTAGCTTTATACTTATTCTCAAAAAAAGAGAACCTATCCATCTTGTTGACAGTATTATCAATTCCGATAATTATCATTTTTGCACCATTAATACAAATGTTACCTGTAGGGTTGGGCTTAAAAATGTTGGTGGTTAGTAGTGTATTAATTGTGCTGCTTTTCGGAATGTTGATTCCTGTTTTTTCACAATACAAAAACCATAAAAGTCTGGGGAGATTATTTTTGATATTGTCTATCGTGATCTTCATTTCAGCATCTTTTAAATCAGGATATTCTGTAGATAGAAAGCAACCAAATAGCATCATATATGTCTTAGATGCTGATAAAAATGAAGCTTTTTGGGCAAGTTACGATAATGGTATTGATGATTTTACCAAACAATTTTTAGGCGATGAACCTGTTAAGGGTAGTTATGATAGTACTACAACAGCGAGTAAATATGGTACAAAAATTCAATGGCATAAAAAGACAGTAATAAAAACAATTCTACAACCGAGTATTAAAATAGAAAAAGACACTGTTGTGGATGGTGATAGGATTATCAATTTAACAATAAGCCCACAACGAAGGGTAAATAGAGTGGAGTTAATTTCAAATAATCCGATAGCTTTTAAAACATTTATGGTAAATGGAATTTCGTTAAAAAAAGCTGATGATGAAGAATATGTTTTCTCTTTAAGAAAATCAGGAAAAACCGTTTTGAATTATTACATTACTAGTATAGAAGAAAAAATAGCTATAGAATTCACCATCAAAAAAGAAGAAAATCCTTCGTTTTATATTTACGAAACCTCCTACGATTTACTAGAGAGCATGCACTTTAATTTTAAGCCTAGAAGCGAGAATATGATGCCTACTCCCTTTGTAATTAATGATGCTATTGTGGTAAAAAAACAAATAATACTAGATTAGAAGTTGTATAAGTTTTATCTTCGTAATCTTAAAAAAAATATTTTATGACGACAATCAACGATTTTAATTTTGAAAACAAAAAAGCATTAATAAGAGTAGATTTTAATGTGCCTTTAGATGAAAATTCAAAGGTAACAGACACTACAAGAATTGAGGCTGCAAAACCAACCATTATAAAAATTTTAGAAGACGGTGGTAGTTGTGTTTTAATGTCACATTTGGGTCGTCCTAAAGGTGTAACCCCAGAATTTTCATTATCTCATATTGTTGCTACCGTTAGTGATGTCATTGGTGTTCAAGTAAAATTTGTTACTGATTGTGTTGGTGAAGAGGTTGAAAAAGCGGTTGCTGAATTAGAAGCAGGTGAAATTTTATTATTAGAGAATTTACGTTTTCACAATGAAGAAAAATCTGGTGATGTTGCCTTTGCAGAGCAGTTGTCTAAACTGGGTGATATTTATGTAAACGATGCTTTTGGTACGGCACACCGTGCACATGCTTCAACAACTGTCGTTGCACAATTTTTTACTAACAAAAAATGTTTTGGCTTGCTATTAGCTAAAGAAATAGAAAGTTTGAATGCTGTTTTAAACAATAGTCAAAAGCCTGTAACTGCTATTATTGGCGGTGCTAAAGTTTCTTCAAAAATTGATGTCATAAAAAATATCATTGATAAAGTTGATAATATCATTATTGGTGGAGGTATGGCTTATACTTTTGTCAAAGTAAAAGGAGGTAAAATAGGTGATTCAATTGTTGAAAATGATAAATTAGATATTGCTCAAGAAATCTTAAATCTTGCAAAATCTAAAAATACACGGATCCATTTGCCAATTGATGTAATTGCTGCAGATGATTTTAGTGAAGATGCAAACACTCAAGTATGTGACATATATAATATTCCTGCTGGATGGCAAGGTTTAGATGCAGGACCAAAAACCAATGTAGGTTTTTCATTTGTTATTGCTGAATCTAAAACCATTTTATGGAATGGTCCTATTGGAGTTTTCGAAATGTCAGCATTTGCTAAAGGCACTAAAGAACTAGGACATGCCATTGCTGATGCAACTGCAGACGGAGCTTTTTCCCTTGTTGGTGGAGGCGACTCTGTTGCTGCTGTAAAACAATTTGGCTTTGCTGATAAAGTGAGTTATGTTTCTACTGGAGGAGGAGCAATGCTTGAAATGTTAGAAGGAAAAACCTTACCAGGAATTGAAGCGATATTAAGTTAGGAGACAGGAGTTCCTTTTGAGGAGTCATTCCGACAGAGAGAGGAACGAACGACGAGGAATCTCTTATTCTACACTAATCAACAAATAACATTTATAACAATGAAATACACCACACTCCCACACACCAATATCAAAGTCAGTAAAATCTGTTTAGGTACCATGACTTTTGGTGAGCAAAATACAGAAGTTGACGGGCATGAACAACTAGATTATGCTTTAGAACAAGGTGTTAATTTTATAGATACTGCAGAAATGTATTCTGTGCCTGCTCATGCAGAAACCTATGGAGCAACCGAAAAAATAATTGGAAACTGGTTCAAAAAAACGGGCAATAGAGACAAGGTAGTCTTGGCAAGTAAAATTTGTGGATCAGGACCTTATACCGCACATATTAGAAATACAGGTTTCTCAAAAGAAGCTATAACTGATGCGATACACGGCAGTTTACAACGCTTACAAACTGATTATATAGATTTATACCAATTACACTGGCCAGAACGTCCTGTAAATTGTTTTGGTGTACGCGATTTTCCGTATCAGACAGCAACACAATGGGAAGATAATTTTGAGGAAATATTAGAAACCTTAAACGGATTTATTAAAGAAGGAAAAATAAGACATATTGGTTTGTCAAATGAATCTCCTTGGGGAACCATGCGATATTTAGAGGAATCTAAAACCAAGGGTTTACCAAGAATGCTAACACTTCAAAATTCGTATTCATTATTGCATAGAAGCTATGAAGCAGGACTTTCAGAAATTTCTATACGAGAAAATATTGGTTTATTGGCATATTCTCCACTAGCTTTTGGAGTGTTGACTGATAAATACTTAACAGGAACACCCAAAGATTCCCGAGTGAGTTTATATCCAGATTTTTGTGGGAGATATACAACCGATCAATCTACAAATGCAGTAAAAAGGTATGCTACTCTTGCTCAAAAACACGGACTCACATTAGCACAGTTATCCTTAGCTTTTGTAAATCAATTGCCATTTGTAACGGCTAATATTATTGGGGCTACAAAAATGAATCAATTAAAAGAAAATATTGAGAGCATCAATATTGATTTATCTCAAGAAATTATTGATGAAATTAATGCGATACATGCTGTAATGCCGAATCCAGCTCCGTAGTTAGATTTAATAAAAAACAGTAAGGGTTGAAACAAAAAGACATTCACCAGATAATAACAATTACGCTGTTTAGTTTGTTACTACTTACAGGTATACTGTACATTGTTTTTTATGATAGACTGGTTGCTTATTTTGTGAGTTACGGATATCCTATTTATCTTATTTACCCTTTGGCTGCTGCAAAAATTGTAGGCTCAATAGTCATTTTATACAATAAAAACAGGTTTTTAGTTGAATTGGCTTATGCTGGTTTTTTCTTCAACTTTCTATTGGCTTTTTTCGCTCATGTTATGATTGGTGAGTTTGATCCTTTTCCAACCATTTCTATGGGATTACTCTTAGTTTCCTATTTTACGAGGAAGAAAGCAGGAACAGAATAACTAAATCAATTAAATATTTGTTAGTTCCGGTGACTGTCGTAGGTAGATTTTTTACCAACGAAATCAGTGACCTATTCACCCAATTCCGTAATCTTCTTTTCGTACAGTTTTTTACTTTCAACTACAGCAACATTTAGTTCTTGCATAATACCTTCTACACGAGATTCGATCCCTTTTAATTGATCGTTGATATTGTCAAAAGAATTTAAAGCAGCAGCAACTTCTAAAGCTTTTACCACTTCTACAGCATCACCATGTAAGATTCTTAGTTTACCGATAGCTTTAGAGGTGTTTTCTAAGGTGCCATTGTATTTTTTACGTGCTTTATTTATAGCAGATAATAATGTTTTTTTACTGGTTTCATCACTTAAGCTATTGGTTTGAGTTTCCATAGCAGTAAAAAGATTGGAAGCTTTTGTTTTTAAATCTTCGTATTCTTTATTGAGTTTTTCTACACGTTTGTTTACTTTTTCCCAATCACCATAAACCTTTGCAAATTCTTTATCCTCGTTTTTAGTATCTTCTAAAGCAGCTTTTAATGCATTTAAAGATTCCAATCCTTTATTTACATTTTTATTGGCATTCTCTTTCTTCTTTTCAAAAGTACTGACTTGCGATTTGAACTTTTCTTTTAAACGGATTAAATCCTCAGGACTTTTATCTTTCCAACAAGAAACAAGAAAAATAGAGATTAAGGCAATGATTGAAATTTTTTTGAACATGATATTGATTGGATTAGTGGTTTGGTTCGCAAAAGTAGTTAAAACTATTTAATTAGGGGACAGGAGATAAGTGCAGGGCAAACTCATACTTTTGATAAAAGCCACGAATACACTAATTTTAATTCTCTATACTAAGAAAAACAAAGAATTTATACTAATTTTAAAAATCCTATAGGATTTTTTATTCGCGAAAATTACCATTTATTACATATTAACAATATAATTCGTGTATTCGTGGCAAAAACAAACAAGAATAAAAGTATGAGTTTGCCCTGAGATAAGTGTGCAATGTTTAAAAAGCTAAAGTACTTTTGATATCTTTGCAGTTATGAGTAAACTATATATCGTTCCGACACCAATTGGTAATTTAGAGGATATGACTTTTCGTGCGGTTAAAATATTACAAGAGGTCGATTTGATCTTAGCGGAAGACACGCGTACTTCAGGTAAGCTATTAAAACATTTTGAAATTACTACACAAATGCACAGTCATCATATGCATAATGAGCATAAAATGGTGAATAGAATTGTAGAGCGATTAAAATCTGGAGAAACCATTGCTCTAATTTCTGATGCAGGTACGCCTGCAATTTCTGACCCTGGTTTTTTACTCACCAGAGCCTGTATTCAAAACGATGTAGATGTTGAGTGTTTACCAGGAGCAACTGCCTTTGTGCCCGCATTGGTCAATAGCGGACTACCCAATGATAAATTTGTATTTGAAGGGTTTTTACCCGTAAAAAAGGGGCGGCAAACTCGATTAAAACTACTTTCAGAAGAAGAAAGAACGATGATTTTTTATGAATCTCCGCATAAATTACTCAAAACACTCACTCATTTTCAAGAATATTTTGGAGAAGAAAGACTAGTTTCCGTTTCTAGAGAATTGACAAAGTTGTATGAAGAAACAGTTCGTGGTACAATTACTGAGGTTTTGACTCATTTTGAGAATAAAGCACCTAAAGGAGAGTTTGTGGTGGTGGTTGATGGGAGAAAATAGTTAGTAGAGTTAAGTCTCAGTTGGTAGTAAAAAATACTATTCAAGTTTCTCTTTTACCAAAAATGAATCCAGAACTAGTAAAAATAACACCTTGTAGTATGGTTCTTAATCCAATAGTGGCATTTTCATCTTTTAAAACATAAATTGTTAAGCAAACAAGAATTAGTAGTAAGGCTATTTTAGTTTTTGTAATAAATTTATTTTTCTTCTTCTTCATGATTACTGTTTTAAAATAAAAGATATTTTACCCTTAATGAGATTTTTCACAAAATTAAATTTTATTTGAATACAGATGAGTTAGTTGTAGTAATCTAAGTAATAATGATTGAAATCATTAAGAGTTTAAAATATAAAACCTTATTAAACATAAGATATACTGCACTTTAATTGAGAGATGCATAATCCTAAAGAGTTTTATGAGTGAACTGGTAAAAGAAGAAAAGAAAATTTAAAATTGATAAATTGTTATTTCAAATAACAATTTATCAATAAAAACGTTATTTAATATAACAAAATATAGTATATTTGTTTTTTAAAATAACAATTATGAAAGAATTAATTGCTTTACAAGAACAGTTTTTAGATAATTTATCTGGAAAAGAGCGTTACTTATTGTCAGATATAGATTGGTCTAATCGGTTAATAGGTATTAAAGGAGCTAGAGGTTCTGGTAAAACTACGTTACTACTTCAGTATATAAAGTTTAAGTTACCCAAAGAAGCAGAACCATTATATGCTTCTTTAGATGATTTGTACTTTTTGGACAATACCTTAATAAGCTTAGCCAAAGAATTTGTATTGCAAGGAGGTACACATCTTTTTTTAGACGAAGTACATAAATATCCCAATTGGTCTAGAGAGTTAAAATTGATTTACGACCAATTCCCTAAATTGAAGACGGTATGTACTTCATCTTCTATGCTTGAAATTTATAGAGGAGAATCAGATTTAAGTAGACGAGCAATTACCTATCATTTAAAAGAGTTGTCATTTCGTGAATTTGTTTTTTTTGACAAAGGAATAGAACTTCCGAAAGTTAGTTTAGAAGACTTATTAAAAAATCATAAAGCAATAGCACGGCAAGTAAAAAATGAATTACCAACTCCAATAAAAGACTTTAAAAACTATTTAAAGTATGGGGCTTATCCTTTTTTTATGGAAAATAAAGAGAGTTATATTCAGAAGCTGACTCAAACTATCAATCTTATTTTAGAAGTTGATTTAAGTGCAACCGAAAATATGACTTATGAAAACAGTTATAAAATAAGAAAATTATTGGTTGCTATTGCTCAGAGTGTTCCTTTTACGCCCAATATTACAAAGTTGAGTGAACGTTTGGGTATGAATAGAAGTTTTTTATTAAATGCGATAAAAATTCTAAATAGAGCAGACTTAATTATGGAATTATACCAACCCACAAAAGGTATTGGAGCTTTGACAAAACCTCAAAAGTTGTATTTAAACAATACTAATTTAGTTGTTGCTTTAGGAAAACAAAATATAAATGAAGGCACGTTACGAGAAACTTTTTTTGCAAATCAAATGAAGCATCTATACGAAATACATTTGGCAGACAAAGGAGATTTTATAATAGACAGAAAATATACTTTTGAAATTGGAGGTAAAGGGAAATCAAGCAAACAGATCAGTGGCGTGAAAAATAGTTTTGTTATAAGAGATGATATGGAGGTTGGGAGTCTTAATATTATTCCGCTATACTTATTTGGGTTGTTGTATTAAATCAAAAATCATCAATCGAATAAACCGTAACTCTAAATATGTTTTCCTTTTTCCCAACCGTGTTTTCCTAAATATTGATTGCCACTTTCAACGGCTCCATCTTCAATGGAAGTTCCCATAGAATCATTCCAACGGTTTAAGTATCCGAAAAGGGAAATTACCCCTAGCATTTCTACAATTTCGCCTTCGTCCCAATGTTCATACAAACGTTTTTTGATGCTTTCATCAACATTATTAGGGACTTGAGAAGCCGCTAAAGAAAAGTCTAAAGCCACACGTTCGGCCTCACTAAAAGCAGGATGCGTTCTATATTCCCAAATATTATCTAATTGCTCTTGCTCAGCTCCATAACGTTCGGCAGCTCTAATGGCATGTGCTTGACAATACCTACAACCTGCTGAGTTACTACTCACCCAAGCAATCATCCGCTTTAAAGCTGAAGTCACACGACCTTCATTTGCCATTACCGCTTTATTCAAGTTGATAAATGCTTTACTGATGGCTGGCCTACGTTGCATGGTTAAGACAGAATTAGGACAAAAACCTAAGGTTTCATTAAAAAATTCAGCAAGTTCTTTGGTTTCTAAATTGTGATCTGATGAAAGCGGTGTTACTAAAGGCATATTTTAGGTGTAAGTAGTGAGATAATAGATTTTAGAAAAAATATATATGCCAAATTACAAAATAAAAACTTGTGATTTGGAATTTGTTTGTTGGGTTTTATTTGTAGTTTTATACTACCTATTTAAAACAATTTTATGCAGCTCATACTAAGACCTTACGAATTAAAACTAGAACATACTTTTAGAATTTCTAGAGAAGCAAGAGACATACAACCTTCATTAGTGGTCGAATTAAAAGACGGCGATTTATCTGGTTATGGTGAGGCGACTTCTAATCCGTATTACGGAGCAACTATAGAAAAGATGACAGCAGATTTAACAGCCGTTGAATCGAAAATCAAAGAAAATAAGCATTTAAATCCAGTAAATTTTTGGAAAGTAATGTATCCAACCCTTAAAAATAACATGTTTGCTTTATGTGCGTTAGATTTGGCATTTAATGATTTATATGCTCGTAAAAAAGGCATGAAATTGTATCAATATTGGGGATATAGCATTGAGAATAATCCGATAACCGATTATACAATCGGTATTGATACCATTGAAAAAATGGTTTCCAAACTGAAGGAAAAACCTTGGCCTTTGTATAAAATAAAACTCGGTACAAAAGAGGATATTAAAATTATAGAAGAGTTACGAAAACATACTGATGCTGTTTTTAGGATTGATGCCAATTGTGGTTGGACAGTTGATGAAACCATAAAAAATGCGATTGCTCTTAAAAATTTGGGTGTCGAATTTCTTGAACAACCCTTAAAAGCCGAAGATTGGGACGGACAAAAAGAAGTATTTTTAAAATCTGTGTTGCCAATTATTGCTGATGAAAGTTGTCAAATAGAAGAAGATGTTGCGAAATGTCATAATTATTTTCATGGTGTAAACGTGAAATTGGTAAAATGTGGTGGATTAACTTCAGCAAGACGAATGTTGGTTCAGGCGAGAGAATTAGGCATGAAAACGATGGTGGGTTGCATGACGGAATCTACTGTTGGTATTTCTGCCATTGCACAATTACTGCCCTTATTAGATTATGTAGATATGGACGGAGCTTTACTACTTTCAAATGATACCGCTACAGGTGTCACTATTAATGATGGTGTCATTTCTTATAGTGAGTTGAATGGTACGGGTGTAATCCTCACCCAACCCTCTCCAAAGGAGAGAGCTAGAATTTAATTGTCCATGATAGTAAACAGTTTTCCAGATAGAACAATTATAATAGAGGATAAAGAATACCTTTATTTTGGTGGTACGGCCTATTTAGGATTGGCCACACACGCTAAATTTCAAGACATTTTGTTTCAATCTATTAAAAAGTGGGGTACATTTTATGGTAGTTCACGTAGTTCAAATATTAAATTGGCTATTTACAATCAGTTTGAAGATCTTTTTGCGGAACAAGTCGGTGCAGAAGCTTCTTTGGCAGTCTCATCTGGTACATTGGCAGGAAGATTGGTTATTGATTTTCTTTCAAAATCAATAAGTTCATTTTTCCATTACCCTAAAACCCATCCAGCCATTTTGGCTCGACAAAGTTTGCCTTTATTTAAGGATGGAAAACTGCATCCTAAATTATTAGATGACACCAAAGAAGAAATAGTAATTACTGCTGATGCCATTTTAGGCTTAGAAGTTCAACCCACATCTTTCAATTTTTTAGAGCAAATACCATCTCATAAAAAAATTACGCTAGTTGTAGATGAATCGCATAGTTTAGGTGTTATTGGAGACAATGGGAAAGGTATTTTTAATAATATTCCAACTAATAATATTCATCAAAAAATAATGATTTCTTCTTTAGGAAAAGCCTTGGGTTTATCAGGTGGAATTATTACAGGAAACAAAGAATTTATCAATTTATTAAAAGAGGAATCCATTTTTGTATCCTCTTCTGCGGCGAATCCTGCATATTTAGAAACGTATATCAACGCTCAATCTATTTATAAAGAGCAACAGCAAAAATTACAGCATAATTTAGAATATTTGTCCATACAATTAGAATCAAAAAAAGGGTTTAAATTTGATAAAAATTATCCTGTTATTTATTGTGAGGATGATACTATTTATGATGTATTATTTCTGAAAGGGATTGTGATTACAAACTTTAAGTATCCAACCTATAAAAATAAGATGAGTAGGATAGTAATTACTGCCAATCACACACTTGAAGACTTAAAAAAACTAATAAACATATTAAATAATGATAAATAAAGTAACAACAACTTGGCAAAGTAATATGCAATTTGAATCTACCAATCAAGGTGGTAATTTAATGATTGATGCTGGTGAAGAGAGCGGAGGAGAAAGTAAAGGATACCGTCCAAAATCATTAATGTTATCCTCTTTGGCAGGATGTTCGGGTTTAGATGTGGTTTCACTTTTAAAAAAAATGCGTGCAGAAGTTGACGATTTCACCATTGATATTGAAGCAAATTTAACTGATGAGCATCCTAAATTTTATGATAAAGTAAAAGTTATCTATAATTTTTACGGTTCAGATTTTAAAAAGGATAAAATTGAAAAAGCAGTTAAATTATCAGTTGACCGCTATTGTGGTGTTATGGAAATGTTTAGACAATTTGCAGAAATCACAACCGAGATACAGTATTTTGAGAAGTAGTTTTCGAGTGTAGCTATGTAAGAGGAGAGATTTAATACCCCAACTTCTCACGTACTCTCCCTAACACTTCTTGAGCTACTTTTTTTGCTTTTTCAGCACCAATAGCTAAGGCATCATCAATTTCGTTGAGGTTGTTCATATAATGATTGTAGAGCTCACGTTCTTTAGCAAATTTCTCAATGAGCAATTCAAAAAAGGCTTGTTTGGCATGTCCATATCCGTAATTCCCTCCCATATAATTGGCTCTCATTTCAGCAATTTGAGTATCAGTAGCAACCAATTTATACAGAGCAAATAAATTACACGTATCTGGGTTTTTAGGAGCTTCAAGAGCCAAACTATCCGTTTGAATTTTCATAATTTGCTTTCGTAATTTCTTATCATCCAAAAATAAATTGATAGTATTGTTACGAG
>VAPK010545866.1_pt1 | contig 13025 bp, 11 predicted proteins | sample 3395031 | NCBI WGS metagenome assembly VAPK01 (sample SAMN08290443, study PRJNA428436) | hydrothermal vent metagenome | isolation source: Deep-sea hydrothermal vent chimney 1 | place: Pacific Ocean: Juan De Fuca Ridge | reverse complement strand
GGGACAAGCGAGTCTTCGAGCGAGGGGGGACCGCGAGCCCGCGAGCCCGGCACGCGGGGACCACGCACGGGTTGGTTCCACTTCGTGCTCGCAGGCTCGCCCTCCCCCCTGCATCGCTCCTACGTCGCTCTGCCGTCCCCCCTGAAGGGAGGACCGAAGAACCCTGCAAGGGCTCACGAACAGCAGCCGCCCCCGAGGGGGCGGCTGCTCGTTACTTGTCGTGATCTCGCTGCTCAGGCGTTCTGCACGCTACGGATGTAATCGATGATGCTTGCGACCTGGCCATCGGTAAAGACCTTGCCGAAGGCGGGCATCTCGCCGAAGCCGTTGTGGATCCGGTCCTCGTAGAACGAATCATCCTCATTCGCAACGCCGGAACCCTTCCCGAGTGCCGGCCCGATGTTGCCGCTCAGGTCGATCCCGTGGCAGTAGCTACACGCCATGTTGAAGAGCTCCTGGCCCGACAGGTCCGTCTGGGCTAGTGGGGTGAACCACAGCGGCATATCGGGAGCCGTCTCCTCGAACGCCCTCAGATACACGACGACCGATGCGATCTGTTGCTGGGTGAGGATCCCTCCGAAGTCCACCGAGTATGAGGACATGAGCGTTCCCGGCACACCGGTCGAGATGAGCTGATGCATCTGCGGGTCTGAGACGGATCCCAGGAACTCCTTCGAGTTCAACGCCGGACCGAGTCCGCCCGTGGCCTCGCCTCCGTGGCACTGGGCACAGTTGGCGGTGAAGATCTCCTCACCCTGAACGGCGAGACTCTCGTTGAGCGCAGCCTGTGCATCTGCGAGCTTCGCCGGCTGGAGGATCCGGTAGACAGGGAACGCCAGGACGAAGAGGAAGAGGAAGACCGCTCCCCACACCATCCACTTGTTGGTAGATGCAACGAGCTGAGGATCTTCGGTGTGGTAGTCCATCACTCACCTCCCGAGATACACGGCGGACCTGGAGGCTCATCGATGCTCTCCGGGCCTGGAGGAGCACCTTGTGTGATCGATCCCGTGTCGATGACCACCGACGTGCCTTCCATCTCGATCGCGAATCGGTCCATGCTTCGAGGCGAGGGGCCAGACCGGTACTCGCCGAGCCTGTTGAACTTCGATCCGTGACACGGGCACTCGAACTCGCCCGCGGATTCGCACCACGGAACCCTGCACCCGAGGTGCGGGCATCGCCACCACAGGGCGATGGTCTCGCCACCGTTCTTGGTGAGGTACGCCTGGGCTTCAGACACCGTCTCGACGCTCGTCGTGGGGATGTCCGCCGGCGCACCGCCTTTGATCTTGCCTCCGAAGCCGGAAGGACTCGCAGGCTGCAGGATGTCCCACGACGTCCATGCGCCGGCGACCGCCACGAGGCCGAAGCCCCACTTCCAGACGTTCGAAAGGAACTGCCGTCGTTCGATGAGCTTTTTCATAGTTCGCCATGCCATTCGTTCCAGGGCCAGATCCACATCCAGTCAGGTCCTCTGAACGCGAACCCGATCACCGTCAACACGATCCAGGCGACCAGGAACAGTGTGAACGTCCATACGGCGACCTTGCGGAACCGTGCCTTTCGGGCGGGGTTGCGATCGATGTACGGAAGCATGATGAGTCCCCCGACGAGCATCCCCGGAAGGAGAACACCAGCGATCATCGGGTGCAGGAGACTCAGGAGCTCCTGGAGACCCACGAAGTACCACGGCGCCTTCTCAGGGTTCGGGGTGACCGCCGGGTTGGCGATCTCTTTGAGTGGTGCGTTGAAGAGGATCGCAACGGCGAGCACGAACAGGAGCACCCCGAGCGAAGCCACGGCGTGCCGCACGAGAAGGTGCGGCCACGTAAAGACGAGCTTCTGACGTTCAGGCACCTTCTCGTCGCCGACCGCGGGTTTGCCGGGTACAACCCCGAGCACCCTCTGGCCCTCCACGATCTGAGGATCATCGGCCATCGAGATCACCTCCTGCTGAATCGAGGGTCGAGTCCTTCCGCCATCTCCACAGGTGGATCACGATGCCCATCACGAGGACCGTTGGGAGCAGAGCCACGTGAAGCACGTAGAACCGAAGCAACGTCGCCGAGCTCACCTGGGGACCACCGAGGAGCAACTGGGATACCTGGTCACCGATGTACGGGACGTAGGCAGCAAGGGACGTACCGACCGTGATCGCCCAGTACGCCAGTTGGTCCCATGGGAGCAGGTATCCGGTGAACGACATGAAGAACGTCAGGAGAAGGAGAACCACCCCGACGACCCAGTTGAACTCCCTCGGCGTCTTGTACGCACCCCGGTAGAACACCTTGGCCATGTGCATCATGACGGCGACCACCATCAGGTGGGCGGACCAGCGGTGGACGTTCCGAATGAACTGCCCGAACGGTACCGACGTCTGGAGGAACAGGATGTCTCCGTAGGCGTACGTCGGAGACGGTACGTAGAAGAACATCAGATAGATGCCCGAGACGATGAGCGAGATGAACAGCGTCAGGCTGATCACCCCGAGATACCACGAGTATCTGAAGCCGATCTCCTCCTGACGAACCTTGACCGGGTACAGGTGGAGGAAGAAGTTGGACCAGTGTCCCTCGGCTCGTTCCCTCGGCGTGTTGCGTGCCGGGACGCGGAAGACCGACTGCCCGACCGTTGTGTCTTTGACTCGCTCCATGAGCGACGGCTTCATGCCAATCCTCCGATCGTCAGGGGAATACTCTGGGGGACGCCGACACCGCTCCACATCCCCATAGACAACGCCTTGGGTGGGCACCGATCGATGCACAGCGCACAGCGGATGCACCGCGATTCGTCGAGGAGCAGCGCCGTGCCTCCCGGCAGGCCTCCGACGTCCTCAGACGGAACCAACGAGATGAGATCGACCGGGCACACATCGGCACACAGGCCGCACAGAACGCATGCATCGACATCGAGTTGGATGTCGAGGAAGCACCGCAGGCACCGGGCAGCCTCGGCCCTTGCCTGCTCTTCGGTGAACCCGAGCTCGACCTCGGACAACCCGATCCGGCGATCCGTCGGAAGCGACGGGATCGACAGCCGCTGCTGCTCGTCGTAACGATCCATCATGCGGTTGAAGTCCTCGACGATCGTCATCTTGCCGCTCCGGCGTTCAGCCGTTGCATCGGCAGGTGACAGGGTCGCGTGGATCGAGGATGCCGCGCTCCGGCCCTCGGCGATGGCAGTGATGAGAAGACGCGGGCCAAAGGCGGCGTCTCCACCTGCCCAAACGTCCGGGAGGGACGTCTTGAGCGTATCGGGGTCGGTCGCGATCGTACGGCGTGGTGACACCTCGGGCCCATGCTCGCCGAGTGCCTCGAGGTCGATGGCCTGACCGATCGCGAGGATCACAGTGTCGGCCTCGAACTCTACGACATCGTCCTCATCGAACTCCGGGGCGAACCGGCCTTCCTCGTTGAAGACGCTCGTGACACCGACCGTCCGCAAGCTGATGACGCGGCCCTGATCGTCGGTGACGATCGCTTGTGGCCCTCGACGCCCGGAGAAGCGGATGTTCTCGTCTTCGGCCTCTTCGATCTCGAACTCCTGGGCCGGCATCTCGTCTCTCGACTCGAGGGATACGACCGTGACGTCCTTCGCACCGGCTCGTAGAGCGGATCGTGCTGCATCGAGCGGATGGGAAACCTCGGTGGGATCGGCCTCCCACGTGTCGACCGTCTCTTCGGCCTGGTCACCGTAGGCACTTGCACGCAACGCTGTTCGTGCAGCGTCCATCGCGACGTTCCCTCCACCGATCACGACGACCTTTTCACCGATCTCGACGTGGAAACCCTGGTTGACGTTGAGGAGGAACTCGACGGCACGGAACACACCGTCTGCATCGTGTCCCGGGATGTTGAGGTCCCGGCCGAGCATCGCTCCGATGGCGAGGAAAACCGCATCGTTGTCCCGACGCAACTCATCGAGGGTCACGTCCTCTCCGAGGCGAACACCGAGATGGACGTCGAGGCCGAGGTCGATGATTCCCTGGATCTCTGCATCGATGATGTCGCGCGGGAGGCGGTACTCAGGGATGCCGAGGTACATCATCCCACCGAGGCGACTCGTGGCTTCATAGAGTGACACGTCGTACCCCTGGAGCATCAGGTCATGGGCGCATGAGAGGCCGGCAGGTCCACCGCCGACGACGGCAACGCTCTTGCCCTTCGGAACGGACCTCGGCCGGTCGACCGCACTCCAGATGTTGCTGCCCCCCGACTCGGCGCCGTACTTCTCGGTGACGAAGCGCTTCAACGCCCGGATGGCGATGGGCTGATCGATGTTGCCGCGCCGACATGCGTCCTCGCATGGTGCAGCACAAACGCGTCCGCACACGGAAGCGAACGGGTTCGGAAGTCTGGCCGTGAGGTACGCCAAACGATCGTCGCCGTCCGCGATCGCTGCAACGTACGCCCCTGCGTTCGTGTGGACGGGGCACGCGGCGAGGCAGGGGATGTTGAAGTCGTAGAACCCCAACTCAGACATCGTCATCTCAGATCAGCTCTCGTTCCTGGGCCCATCGCAGGAATCCGACACCCACCAAGAGGAATCCGCCCCACACGACGATGATCACGCCGTCCGCCACACCCTTGGGGGCCGAGGCCAGCAGCGGCGACCGTATCAGATACGACGGGAACCATGCCGTGGTCACGACGAAGTACAGGAAAATGGCAACCCCGGACAGGAACGCGCGTCCCTGTGAAATCCGTTTACGGCTCATCGAAAACGACCTCCTCGGCGCCAGCCTACGTCAGCAACGAGAGGGGAATCCTTTCCGACACCGCGGTGTCGGATTCGCTCGGGATCACTCTTCGTCACTCGATTCCTCAATAGCATACTCCTCAACTCCGTGACTAAAGTAGCATGGCGGCACGAGCAAGCGGAACAAGGATCACGGCGAACGATCTGAGGAGACCGGCAATGAGGATCGAACGGTGAACTCGGCAGCGACCACCACGACATATCCGACACCGGCAGCCTGGCCCACCTCCTGTGTACAGCAGGGGTGGAACGGCATCCGGAACATGAGAGCCATACACGCTGAAGCAAGGAGATGCGGGGTGTGAAACGGTTCATCCACGTCACCGTCCTGTTCCTGTCCATACTGTTCTTTGCGACCATGGCCTCCCCGGCCCTCGCACAGGCACCCGACCCCGGCCAGGAGATCTACACCTCCTCGTGTGCGCGATGTCACGGCGCCGACGGGCTTGGCGTGCCGAACAAGTACCCGCCACTCTCGGGAAATCCGGACGTAGCCGACCACGCCTTCGTCGTTGATGTCGTCACCAACGGTCTCAGTGGCAAGGTCATCCTGGGAGTCGAATACACCAGAGAGATGCCTGCCTTCGGGAACCGGTTGTCCCCCGACGAGATCGATCAAGTAGCCACGTACGTCATCGAACTCGCCGTCTCGGGGCCACCCCAGACGACACCGACCACGGTACCTCTTGCCCCGGGAACGGCTGCGGTCGGTGAGAGTCTCTTCCAGGGATCGACCCTCCTGTCCAACGGCGGCCCTGCGTGCGCCGCATGTCACACCGCAGGCAAGTACGACCGCTTCGGAGGTCCGGGGATGGCCATCCTCGACCTCAACGGAATCGTCGCCGACTATGGGAAGGCCGGCTTCATCTCTGCGATCACCGACCCGGTCCTGGCTCCGATGGTCGCCACCTTTGCCAACCACCAGATCACCGAACAGGAAGCGAACGACCTCGCAGCGTTCCTCGAGACGACGACCGCAGGGGCCTCGAGCGGATCCTCGATCGATCTCCTTGTCGTCATCGGAGTCTCCGGATTCCTCGTTCTCATCCTGATCACAGCGCTCGTCATCCGAGGGCCACAAAACGTTTACGTCGAGAAGCTGAGGAGCACCCGATGACCAAGAAGTGGAGCTGGGAGACCGTCGATCCGGCCGAGCGCAAGTGGGAGGAGTTCTACCGGAACCGCTTCAGCCACGACAAGCGTGTGCGCACGACCCACGGCGTCAACTGCACGGGGAGCTGTTCATGGGAGGTCTTCGTCAAGGACGGGATCGTGACGTGGGAGCTCCAGGCCACGGACTATCCCCAGCTCGAGGAAGGCTTGCCGCCGTACGAACCGCGTGGCTGCCAGCGAGGCATCTCCTACTCGTGGTATCTCTACAGCCCGATCAGGGTGAAGTACCCCTACGGACGTAGCGCCCTCATCGACCGCTGGCGTGAGGCCAAGCGGGCGTACCCCGGCGACCTCGTCGCAGCGTGGCGCTCGATCACCGACGATCCCGAGGCGCGCACCGCCTACCAACAGGCACGTGGCAAGGGCGGCTTCCGCCGTATCTCGTGGGACGAGGCACTCGAGATCATGTCGGCTTCCATCGTCTCGACGATCGAACGGTACGGGCCTGATCGCGTCGCAGGCTTCTCCCCCATCCCTGCCATGTCACAGATCAGCTACGCCGCGGGCAGCAGGTTCATGTCCCTGCTCGGCGGCACGGTGATGAGCTTCTACGACTGGTACTGCGACCTTCCTCCGGCATCGCCAGAGGTCTGGGGCGAACAGACCGATGTTCACGAGTCGGCCGACTGGTACAACTCGCGTTTCGTTGCCGTCATGGGCGCGAACCTCAACATGACCCGCACACCCGACACACACTTCATTGCTGAGGTGCGACACGCAGGCGCCAAGCTCGCAGTGTTCAGTCCGGACTTCTCGATGGTCGCCAAGTACGCCGACTGGTGGGTCCCGACCCATCCAGGCCAGGACACGGCGTTCTGGCTCGCCGTCGACCATGTGCTGTTGAACGAGTTCTACGTCCAGACGAAGACCCCGTACTTCGAGGAGTACGTCAAGCAGTACACCGATCTTCCGTTCCTCGTCGAGATCACCGACGACGCACCGGGACGGTTGCTGCGAGCCAACGAGGTCAACCGCTACGCCGACGTCGAGAACGGCGACTGGAAACTCCTCATGTGGGACGCGTCCTCGGATGCCCCTCGTATGCCGAACGGCACGATCGGGTACCGCTGGGCCGACGAGAACCCCGGCAAGTGGAACCTCGAACTCAAGGACGATGTCGTCGGAAGCGACATCGATCCGCTGCTGACGTTCCTCGATGGTCACGACGAGGTGCGCGACGTCGCGTTCGACGACTTCGTGACCAACTCGGTCGCCCATCGTGGAGTACCGATCCGCTACGTCGAGACAGCCCGCGGACGGGTTGCGGTGACGACCGTCTTCGACCTGCTCATGGCACGCTTCGGCGTCAACCGGGGGCTCTCGGGGGCGTACCCGGACTCCTACGACGACGCCGATGCCCCATACACACCGGCGTGGCAGGAACAGCACACCGGTATCCACAGAGACACACTCCTGCGGTTCGCAAGGGAGTGGGGTGCCAACGCCGAGGCGACCAACGGCAAGAACCTGATCATCATCGGTGCCGGTGCCAACCACTGGTACCACAACAACCTGCTGTACCGCTCGGCCATCGTTGCGCTCATGTTGACCGGATCGGTCGGCGTCAGCGGGGGTGGGCTCGCTCACTACGTCGGCCAGGAGAAACTGGTCATGCACGCCTCGTGGGGATCACTGGCCTTCGGACTCGACTGGGGTGTTGCGCCACGCCATCAGAACACACCGTCGTTCCACTACGTCCACTCCGACCAGTGGCGGTACGAGCGTGGCTACTCGAGTTACGACTCCCTGCCACCCTCACCTGAGGGACTCGATCACACGATGGACCAGCAGGCACGGGCCGTTCGACGTGGATGGCTCCCGTTCTACCCCCAGTTCAAGCAGAACCCGATCGACGTTGTCCGTCGACTCCGCGCTGAAGGGGCGACCACGGATGCCGAGGTCATCGCCGGCGTCGTCGAAGCACTCAAGGCCAAAGAAATCGACTTCGCCATCGACGATCCCGACGCACCCGAGTCCTGGCCCCGGGTCTGGGTCATCTGGCGTGGAAACGCCATTGGAACGTCGGCGAAGGGACATGAGTTCTTCCTGCGCCACTATCTGGGCACACACTCCAACGCCATTGCAAAGGAACCCGACGACCTCGGGATCAGCGAGATCACGGTGCGTCCCGACGCCCCCATCGGAAAGATGGACCTCATCGTCGATCTGAACTTCCGGATGGATACGACCGCTTTGTACTCCGACATCGTGCTTCCCGCAGCCACCTGGTACGAGAAGGACGATCTCAACACCACGGACATGCACTCGTTCATCAACCCGATGCAGGCTGCGGTACCCCCGGCGTGGGAGTCCAAGTCCGACTGGGGGATCTTCGGTGCGCTGGCAAAGAGCGTCTCTGCCCTTGCACCGCAGTACTTCCCCGAGCCGGTCGAGGACATCATCATGCTGCCGCTCCAGCACGACACGGTCGATGAGATCTCCCAGCCTGTCCAAAAGGACTGGTGGACGGGAGAGGTCGAGGCGATCCCGGGCAAGACGATGCCGAAGTTCAAGATCGTCACCAGGGACTTCTCGAAGCTCGCCGACATGTGGGGAGCTCTCGGCCCCGGCGTGAGGGCCAACGGCGTCGGTGCCCACGGCCTGCGGATGCCCGTCGAGGAGTTCTACGACGAGCTTGCCCGCAAGAGCCCCACCTACATGGAGGTCGACGGGGAGGAGCTCATGCTTCCCTCCCTCGAGGTCGATCGCGATGTCTGTGAGATGATCCTCGCCCTTGATCCAGCTTCCAACGGCGAGCTCGCCTACCGGGCATTCGAAGCTGAGGAGAAGAAGACGGGTCTGAGCCTGACTCACCTCGCCGAAGGTTCACGCGACATTCGGATCAACTTCGATGCGATCGTCGGCCAGCCTCAGCGGATCCTCACGACACCGACGTGGTCGGGCAAGGTCGGCAAAGGCCGGGCGTACAGCCCGTTCACGCTCAACGTCGAGAATCTCGTGCCGTGGCGTACGCTCACGGGCCGCCAGCACTTCTACCTCGATCATGAGAACTATCTGACGTGGGGAGAACACCTCCCGGTGTACAAGCCACGTCCCGACCACACGATGCTGTCTGAGACCGAGCAGACGATGCTCGAGGGCCAGGTCGGCAAGTTGTTCAACTACATCACGCCGCACGGGAAGTGGTCGATCCACTCGACGTACTCGGACACGAACCGGATGATGACCCTCTCGAGGGGTGGCTACCCGGTATGGCTCAACAACAAGGATGCGGTCGACCTCGGGATCCAGGACAACGACTGGGTCGAGGTGTTCAACGACAACGGCGTGTTCGTTCAGCGATGCACCGTCTCGGCCCGCATCCCACGAGGGACCATCTTCCTCTACCACGCAACCGAGAGGACACTCGGTATACCGATCTCACCGAGACGGAAGCGAAGGGCAGGGATGAACAACTCGCTCACGAGGACACGGCTCAAACCGGTCCTGATGTCTGGCGGGTACGCGCAGTTCAGCTACTCCTTCAACTACTGGGGACCGACGGGTGTCAACCGCGACACGTTCGTGTACATCCGCCGTGTCGAGTCACCGGAGTTCTGATGCACACACAAGCAACGACCTACACGATGACGGGACCTGGGCACAACGACCGCCTCGCGCACGGAGGAGCAGAATGAGAGTTCGCGCACAGATGAGCATGATGTTCCACCTGGACAAGTGCATCGGGTGCCACACGTGCAGCGTTGCCTGCAAGAACCTGTGGACCGACCGTCCCGGCGCCGAGTACATGTGGTGGAACAACGTCGAGACACGCCCGGGAACCGGGTACCCGACGGGCTGGGAAGACCAGGATCACTACAAGGGCGGATGGAAGTCCGATGACAACGGCAAGATCGATCTGAGGCTCCAGTCCAAGGGCGGGGCGCTTGCGAACCTGTTCTTCAACCCGGTGCTCCCCCAGCTCGAGGACTACTACGACCCGTATACGCACAAGTACTCGGATCTGTTCGACGCCCCTGCAGGGGACGACCAGCCCACGGCAATCCCGATCTCGTTGATCACCGGTCAGCCGACCGAGATCAAGAGCGGACCGAACTGGGACGACGACCTCGGCGGTTCGGACATCTACGCTCGCAACGACATCAGCCTCGCCGATCTCGACCCGGGTGTCAGGGCACAGATGCAAGAGATCGAGCAGGTCGTGTTCAACTACCTGCCGAGGATCTGCAACCACTGCCTCAACCCGGCATGTGTCGGTGCCTGTCCGTCCGGGGCGATCTACAAGCGTGGGGAGGACGGCGTCGTCCTCGTCAACGAGGACAAGTGCCGAGCGTGGCGCATGTGTGTCTCGGCGTGCCCGTACAAGAAGGTGTACTACAACTGGTCCTCTGGGAAGTCCGAGAAGTGCATCCTGTGCTTCCCGAGGATGGAGACCGGCCAGGCGCCTGCGTGTGCGCACTCGTGTGTCGGGCGTATCCGCTACATGGGTGTCCTGTTGTACGACGCCGACAAGATCGAGTCTGCCGCAGCGGTACCCGACGATCAGCTCATCGCAGCCCAGCTCGACATGATCCTCGATCCGAACGATCCGATGGTCATCGAAGCTGCGCACGAGTCGGGGATCGCAGACGACTGGCTCGACGCGGCACGTCGCTCCCCCATCTATCAGTTCGTCAAGGTGTGGGGTATCGCTCTACCACTCCATCCGGAGTTCAGGACGATGGCGATGATGTTCTACGTCCCGCCGCTGTCCCCGGTCATCTCGACGATCGAGAACGAGCTCGTACGACTCGACATCTCCGATGAGCCCGAGGACTTCGAGATGTTCGACAACCTCGATCGAGCCCGGCTTCCTGTGCAGTACCTGGCCAACCTCTTCTCGGTGCAGAACGAGGAGATCATCCGCCAGATCCTGCGCAAGATGTACGCGGTGCGCATCTTCAAGCGCCGTGAGAGCCTCAGCGGTGGAACGATCGACGATGCAACACGCAAGTTGCTCGCCTCCGCAGACCTCGACCAGACGCAGGCCGAAGCGATCTACAAGCTCACGACGATACCGAAGTTCGACGAGCGATTCGTCCTACCGCCGTACCACCGCGAGATGTCGATCGAGGAGCTCAACGATCCGCTCGCCTACAAGGGGACGGTCGGGGTGGGGTACATCCAGGAGCCGAAGCGAGGATGGTGACCCGTACAACGCTCGAGACGCCGTCCGTCGTCGCTCTCGCGCTTCGCTACCCGACCGAGGATGGGATGGCCACCCTGCGTTCGTCCGTTGCCTCGCTCGAGCGCGGAAGTGCAGAGCGTGAGATGGCTCGGTTCCTCCGTGCAATCCATGGGCTCAGCTTCGGCGAGCTCGAGGAGCTCTACACCGCAACGTTCGATCTGACACCACTGGTCGCACCGTACGTTGGGCACCTGGCATGGGCAGACAGCTACGAGCGGGGTGGGTTCATGGCCGAGATCCAGGGAGCGATGCGTAACGTCGGGGTCGATCCCAACGGCGAGCTCCCCGACCACCTCGAACCGATCCTGCGCTATCTGGCAGCGACCGACGAGCCCGTTGCCATCCTGCAGCCGGTGCTCGTCCCCGCCATCACGAAGATGGAGAAGATCCTGAAGAAGGCAGACTCGAAGAACCCGTACGTCCATGTACTCACTGCGGCGCGCATCGTTGCAGAAGAAAGAATGAGGTGAGCCCATGTCCGAGACCGTCTCCGTGATGCTCTTCGTGGCGTTCCCATACGTCGCGATCGCGCTCGCGATCGCGGTCAGTGCGCTGCGGTGGCGCCTGGCTCCCTTCACCGTCTCGAGCCTGTCCTCGCAACTCCTCGAGAGCAAGAAGCTGTTCTGGGGTTCGATCCCCTTCCACTGGGGCATCGTCCTGATCCTCACCGGACACATCTTTACGCTCTTCCTGCCAAGTACGGTGTCGTGGTGGGGCGGCGAGCCGGTGCGACTCTACGCGGTGGAGTTCACCGGGGTCGCACTTGGCCTCTGGACCCTCTTCGGCCTCGGGGTTCTGGCGTACCGGCGCCTCACGAACGCGAAGATCCGTGTCGTGACGACACCGATGGACTTCGTCGTCATCATCGTGCTGTTGATCCAGGTCATCAGCGGCCTGACCGTGGCCATTGGACTGCGGTGGGGCTCGCTGTGGGCGCCCGGTGTCGTCGTGCCCTACATCTGGTCGCTCGTGACGCTCAGCCCCCGTCCGGAGCTGATCTCGTCGTTCTCGGTGATCCTCCAGGTGCACGTCCTGTCGTTCTGGGTGTTCCTTGCGATCTTCCCGTTCACGAGACTCGTCCACTTCGTCACCTTCCCGGTCATGTACCTCACGAGGCCGTGGCAGCGGGTCGTGCGGATGCGTGAGGTCGAGCGCATCGGGTAGCCGGGCTCTCGGCCCGGGCTGTACCGCGCGTATCAGAACCCGAACGGGAACGTCTCTGGCGGCTCCCTGTCGGGTGGAGGCTCGGCGTGAACCGCATGGAGGGCCCTGGTCCGCTCGAGGTACAGAAACGAGTCGTACCGATGAGGGAGTACGGTCGGAACGAAGTTTCCAAGGTGCTCGCGTTCAGGGTGATAGACCACACCAATCGCGCGGTGCCCCCGCACCTTCATCATCTCGGGATCGCTCCGCCACGTCCCCGGTCGCAACGCCGTGTCCGACCCGAGGTGGGCGTGCATCTCACCTTCCCACGTCCCCTGCGGGGCCTCCGGGACGGTCATCGTCTCACGATCTTCACCCCACCCGCGGGCAGCAACGACGCTGCCGGAGTATGAGCCGAATCCGACGAGGTGCGTATCCGTCGCCCCGAACCGCTCCCGTGCCAGCTGACCGATGTTGAGCATGCCCGATGTCGCCATGTCGGTGGCCCGCGCATCCCCTTCGTGGGTGTTGTGTGCCCAGACGATGCTCTTGACATCCCCCCCATGGTACGTGTCGAGACGATCGAGCGTGGACATCATGTGCTGGTCACGAATGTTCCAGCTCGTGGCACCACCCTTCATCATCGTGCGGTAGTAGCGCTCCGCGTTGAGCACGATCCGCGCGTTCTGCTCGAGGTTGAGTCTGGTCTCCCACTCCCCATCGTACGTTGCGAGACGCCGTGTAACGTCCGCCAGGAGTT
>VAPK011084686.1_pt1 | contig 13026 bp, 14 predicted proteins | sample 3395031 | NCBI WGS metagenome assembly VAPK01 (sample SAMN08290443, study PRJNA428436) | hydrothermal vent metagenome | isolation source: Deep-sea hydrothermal vent chimney 1 | place: Pacific Ocean: Juan De Fuca Ridge | reverse complement strand
GAAAATGGTGGAGCCGAGGAGGATCGAACTCCCGACCTTCGCATTGCGAACGCGACGCTCTCCCAGCTGAGCTACGGCCCCAGATTTTGTCTGAAAAGACGCTGCCTATTCTAACATCGGCTATGGCTTGCGGCTATGGGGGACAGAAAGATCTTGTATTTTTTCAGGCTTTAGCCAGGCTGTGACACTGCTGGCTGTGGCAGGTTTCGCCATTAGCGGTGTAGGTGGCGATTTGTGGGGTTTGGCCTTTCAATATGGCCAGAGCTTTTTCGGTGCGGCGGCGATTCTTTTCCAGCATAATGCCGTTGATTTGGTTTTGCTTGCGGCATTGATGGGTCAGGGTTTCGATCTGTTGCCAGATGGCGGCTGTTTCGTTCTTTATTTGGGATGTGCCGCGTTGTAGATAAGCCATAATGCCGTTACTGTCAAAATCAAGTCCAGCAGCCAGGAGCAGGGCATGGCGTTCTTTTTCCAAATCTTCTAGAAATTCAAATAAACGATTTTTGTCATTTGCTGCCTGGATGATGGTGTCCAGATCGTTGTCCGCAAGGGCGTTATATTCGCTTTCCAGCGTAGCCGCAAGCTGTACCAGGTGATCGCTAATGTCCCGAAGGATAAGGCTGAGTTCAGCAATGGCCATGAGTGCGCCCTGATAGGATAAACATAACTCAGGAATGCAACGAGTTTTCGAAGTTAATCATTTTGTTGGCAACCCGATCTGCATCAACATTGTATTCGCCATTGTTGATGGCCGATTTTACCTGTTTAACCCGATCATTATCCACCGGAGCCTGAGAGGTGAGGCGCTGTTCAATATCTTTTAGTCGTGCAGCTGTACTGGTCAGGCTAACCTTGTCGGCACCATCCGAGGATACCTTGCGGGCACTGTTGCTTTCTTTGTTGTCCGTTTCATCAAGTCGCTGAGACGAGCGGCTTCCAGATTGCTGAAGTCGGGATGAGTGGATGCTGGTAATGTCATTAGCCATAAGTAACTGCTCCTGGATCTATTTGGCTGCTTCGCGGCTGACGGAGTCGGTAGTGACAGATAGATCGCTGTCCGATGTAGCGGCGTGCAGCCCTAAAACTTAATAGTAAATATAAAAAAATAGGCTCACATGCTGACCTTAACTATGCCTGTGGCCACGACGATGGCCTGGATTTCACGTTTGCTGCTGTGATTCTTGACCCGGATAAGATCACCTTTTCGGCCATCCATCAGTGCTTCTCCTTTAACGCGGATGGCAAGCGTGCCGCTGGAGGCCATAATGGTGACAATATCACCACGCTTGATCAGTTTTCGCACCTCTAGCATACCATTAGTCAAAATATCGCCACGGCGTAGAGTGCGTTTCAGTATTTTGCCTCGGACCTCATTTTTGTCGGTAAAATAACCATTAGAAAGCCTAGAAATATCAAGCCGTCGGCTTGACAGGTCACTGGCCTGCAGAATACTTCCCCGGGATAGATTTTCTCTCATTACCAGCACGTCTGAGTAACGGATAATCTTGATCGGCACATGGATTTTCCACATCTTGCTGCCCTGGCAACGTACCCCAATACTGCTGTAACCAATAAGCCTGGTATTAGCGGAGTCAAACACTTCAAGTGGCTGGTCGCATTTATCCAGCTTAAGACGCTGATCGAGATGTCTAATTTCGTAGTCACTATTTTTGTCCTGTAGCAGATTACTCTTTATATAGCGTTGTATGGTGTGGCGTATATTATCAATAGGCTCATAATCCCGGGCGCAGGCTTCAACCGAGAATGCCAGTAACAGGATGATTATCAGCATTGTGTACCAGTGCCGTTGATAGACTGTAGCGGCCTTAAAAATTATTTCTTTAGATAACAAGTCGTTAAAATGGCTAGCTTGTATGGTAGTCGGTATTTTGACGCTAAATTTTGTCGCAAGACAAAGCATGATGGTTCCCAGTGCTCCTAAGGCATTGAAACTACAAAAAATGTCAGCATTATGTGGCTGTGCCGACAATTAGGACTAATATTCATGTTGTGAATAATGCAATTGATATGCCATGGTCGGGTAGAGGTAATGTTGCAGGAGAAAATTTTTACTTGAGATTGATTGCTGCGCACTCAATCAGTTTAATCTCTTTGGGTTTAAGTCCTCGCTGCTTGCAGTGAAAATAGTAGATGGGTAAAGCGAAGAGAAACCCATCGGCAGAGAACCACGTAATAACCCGCCCTTGCGGCGGGATTGTTTATTTTTGCAACGACAAATCATGCGTTTTTGAAACCATTCCTTAATGGACCTCAGACTTAAGTAAAATCTGAGCCAGCCGATAATAGTCCCAGGGCCAAAACATGATACAAATGGAGCAGGCTATGGCAGGTATTTTGGATGGGGTGGATCAGCGAACCCGGCTGGTAGGTGAAAACCGGCTTGAACTATTATTGTTCTCGCTGGGCGGGCGTCAGCGTTTTGGCATCAATGTATTTAAGGTTCAGGAAGTGATTCAATGCCCATCGCTGACACGCATGGCTAGTGCTAATCCTATGGTACGAGGGATTACCAATATGCGCGGTAGGACCATATCCATACTGGATTTAGGCATGGCGATTGGTAAACAGCCAATTGAAAATGTGGATGATGCTTTTGTGATCGTCTCTGAATACAATCGTACTGTGCAGGGCTTTCTGGTGACTGCGGTCGATCGCATCATTAATATGAAATGGGAGGACATTAAAACGCCTCCCAGGGGTCTGGGTTCTCAAAATTATATGACGGCGGTCACCGAGGTAGATGGAGAGCTGATTGAACTCATTGATGTAGAAAAGATTCTGGCCGAACTGGTTGGGGTGACGACTGAGATTTCAGATACATCCCAGCTTGAAGGGGCGTATGAACGTCCTATTCGTCTACTGGTGGTGGATGACTCCAGTGTGGCCAGAAACCAGATCAAGCGAACACTTGAACAACTAGGTATGGAGTGCATACTAGCGAAAAATGGACGGGAAGGAGTCAATACTCTGCTGGAGATGAGTAAGGATAATGAAAATATCTACAATCAGATTGACGCCGTTATTTCAGATGTGGAAATGCCGGAAATGGATGGCTATACCTTAACGACTGAAATCCGCAAGAATGAGAAACTCAAAGCATTGCCTATTTTATTGCATACCTCGCTTAGTGGTACCTTCAACAAAAACATGGTGAGCCAGGTGGGTGCCGACATGTTTGTTCCCAAATTCAATGCGGAAGAGCTGGCTGAATCCGTGCGTACGTTGTTAAAAAACAAGGGTATTAGCCAGTCTTGAATTTTATGATAACCGGCCTGTCTGTCTATGAACAAGGAATCTGGTATACGTGTCCCAATTAAAACTTTCAGATCCAGATTATGATACTTTTCGGAAAATCCTGGAGGATGCCTGTGGTATCGTTCTGGGTGAAAACAAACATTATCTGGTCACTAGCCGTCTCAATCGCTTGTCTGAGGAATTGTCTTATCCCAGTCTCTCTGCCATGTTGGAGAAGCTGCGTCAGGGCCGCGATGCCAAACTCAAGGAACGCATCGTCGATGCCATGACCACGAATGAAACCAGCTGGTTTCGTGATCGCTATCCTTTTGAAATGTTGAAAAATTCACTCTTGCTCGAGCTGGGCAAGCAAAAGATCAATCCTTTGCGGATTTGGTCGGCTGCCAGCTCCACGGGTCAGGAAATCTATTCTATCAGTATGACCATTCATGAATTCAAGCAGGCCAACCCCGGCGCTTTGAACGGTCGGGTGGAAATTGTCGGTACTGATATTTCACCGACGGTTATCAAGACCGCACGGGATGCTAAATATGATGAACTGAGCATGGGTCGAGGGCTGACCGATGAACGTCGGCAACGCTTCTTTATTGACAATAAGGATGGCGGCTGGACGGTGAAACCAGAAGTTCGTATGGGCACACGCTTTACCGAACTGAATCTTTTGAATAGTTATACCTTGCTGGGAAAATTTGACATTATTTTTTGTCGTAATGTTTTGATCTACTTTTCCAGTGAACTGAAGACTGACATCCTCAACCGCATGGCCCAGGTACTCAAACCTGGCGGCTTGCTGTTTCTCGGTGGCTCTGAATCTCCCACCGGTTACAGCAAGGCCTATGAAATGGTACGGTACCCCGAAGGAGTGGTATACCGGCTCAAGAGCTGAACCGCCTCTGCGTTAATTATCCACATTTTCTCCGCCCCGGTTTCTTCTCTCGTTCCCACGCTCCGGCATGGGAACGGATTCTCGAATCAGCGTATCGATTGAGGTATGGGTTGCCACGTAGGAGCGTGGGAACCAGAAACACTTTTCCCGTTCCATTTTCCTGTACAGACACAGTTTGCCGCTTCGGCTTCAGCTTGCCGTTACTACCGGCAAAGTAAATCAAAAACACCCCCAAGCCATTGAAAAATAAGCATCCATAAAATTGGCATGGCTGTTGCATTTTGTCTGTCGTAAGCAAAAAAACAGGAACAAAGGGCAAACAGTATGCCAATGAATTTTGACAGTATTCTTGGAGTAAATGAAAAAGCACTGAATATGCAGGCCTATCGTGCACGCATTCTCGGCGCCAATCTGGCTAATTCAGATACCCCTGGGTACAAAGCACGGGATATTGATTTTAAATCTGTCCTTTCAAATGCCGAAACAGCCAGCCGGGTCCAGCCTCTGACCGTGACTAACAAGATGCACATCGAGCCTGAGGGCGATATTTTTGGTGCGGAACTACTGTATCGCCAGCCATTGCAGCCTTCGCTGGATGGCAATACCGTGGAACCCCAGGTCGAGATGGCTGAGTTTACGGAAAATGCCATGCGTTATCTGACCAGCCTGCGCATCGTTAATGGCCGTTTCAGAAAAATGCTCTCAGCGATTAGGGGCGAATAATTATGTCATTATTTAATTTGTTTGATACCGCTGGCTCAGCCTTGCATGCGCAGACTATCCGCCTTAATACGATATCCAGTAACCTGGCAAATGCTAACAGCGCCAGCAGTAGTACCGGTAAAACCTATCGTGCGCGAGAGCCAGTATTTGCCGCTATTGTCGATAATTTTGCGACTGATGAAGGTGCTGTCAAAGGTGTGCGAGTAATGGGTATCGTGGAGAGCCAGAAACCCCTGCGCCGGGAATACCAGCCCGGTAACCCGTTAGCGAATAAAGATGGTTATGTGTTTATGCCCAACGTCAATGTGGTTGAGGAAATGGCGAATATGATTTCGGCTTCGCGTTCCTACCAAACCAATGTGGAAGTAATGAATACCGCTAAACAGATGCTCATGCGTACACTGTCGATGGGACAGTAGGGAAATCAAAATGGAAAATATTAACAAATCCAGCGCGACCTCATTTGAAAGTCTTGGTCTGACCAAAACAAAGAAACAGCAGGCCAAGGATAAGCCGCACCTGGGACAGGAACAATTCATGAAGCTGATGTTGACGCAGATGAAGAATCAGGATCCCTTTAAACCGATGGCCGATGGTGAATTTCTGACCCAGATGGCGCAGTTCAGTGCGGTCAGCGGGCTAAAGGATATCAAGGAGTCATTTGCTTCATTGTCGGATTCACTGAAATCCAGTTATGCCTTGCAGGCTTCCAGTATGGTGGGGCGCAAGGTACTGATACCGGGAAATATAGCCAAGCTTTCACCCGAGGGTGAAATCAATGGTGCGGTTAAACTGCCTGTGAGTAGCTCAAACCTAAAAATTCATATTCTTGATGCCAAGGGGCAGGAAGTGAAAACCCTGGATATGGGTAGCCACAGCAAGGGTCTGGTGCATTTTAAATGGGATGGGGAGAAGCAGAGTTTGAACAAAGAGGGTGAGCTTGAAAATGCTGGTCGGGCAGCGGCCGGCAACTATACCATCAAGGCAGAAATCATTGCCGATGGCAAACAGCAGTCAGTCAAGACCATGGTGGTTGATTCAGTTGAAAGCGTATCGCTTGGCGCTAATGCGCAGGGTATGACCCTGAATCTCGCCAACGGCGGTGCTAAGGCTATGAGTTCAGTTAAACAAATATTTTAACGGTTGGTAAAGAGGAATAGACCATGTCATTTCGCTCAGCACTTAGCGGTATTAATGCCGCATCTGAAGATTTAAAAGTTATTGGTAACAACATTGCCAATGCCAGTACTACTGGGTTCAAGGAGTCACGGGCTGAGTTTGCTGATGTTTATGCCGCAACTGATGGCGCAGCGTCCAATGCTATTGGTGCCGGTGTCCGGCTGGCCGATGTCAAACAACAGTTTGGCCAGGGCAATATCAGTTTTACCGACAATAAACTGGATATGGCCATCAATGGTCGAGGTTTTTTTATTCTTGATGATAATGGTTCGCGAGTTTACACCCGAGCTGGTTCTTTCCAGGTAGATCGGGATGGTTTCGTGGTTAACAACAGTGGTAACAAGCTGGTAGTGAACAATGCCGATGACAATGGCAACGTCACCGGCGCGGTCGGTCCGCTGCATCTGGATAACTCTAATATTGATCCGCGTGCTACCAGCAAACTGGATGTCGGTGTAAATCTGGACAGTTCACAGGTGCGTCCCACCACCCAGCCGTTTGATCCAGAAGTACCCAACTCATTCAATCATTCGACCTCGTTAACGGTTTATGATTCGTTGGGCGCCTCACATCTGGCAACCATGTACTATGTCAAGACCGACACCCCCAACCAGTGGGAAACCCATATGTTTATCAACGGCAAGGATGCTAAAGGTGCCACTGCGCCACCTTATACCAGTGATACGCTGACCTTTGATGGTGCCGGTGCGTTGGCCAATATCAATGGTACACCCGTGCCGCCGGGGGTGATTGATTACAAAAACATCCAACTGGACTCGGGTGCCGATCCACTCAACATTTCAATTAACTTGCTCTCCAATACACCGACTACCCAGTTCGGCAGCCGCTTTAATGTCAGTGCCCTAACCCAGAACGGTTATGCCTCTGGACGCCTGAGTGGTTTTGATATTGATGATTCCGGCATTATCAAGGCGCGTTATACCAATGGTCAGTCCAAAGTGCTGGGGCAGGTTAGTATGGCTGACTTTGCCAATGTAAACGGTTTGCAGCAGCTGGGTGATACATCCTGGGCGGAAAGTGCGGTTTCTGGTGCGGCTCTGGTGGGCACGGCAGGTTCTGGCAGTCTTGGAGTATTACAGTCCGGTGCGCTGGAAGGATCGAATGTCAACCTTACCGGGCAATTGGTAAATATGATTGAGGCGCAACGAAATTTTCAGGCTAATGCGCAGGTGATTACCACCGCCGATACAGTTACCCAGACGATTATCAATATCCGTTAATAGCGGCAGGAATTAATTATGGATCGCATGCTGTACATTGCTATGACCGGTGCCAAACAAAATATGCAGGCCCTGTCGGTAATATCCAATAACATTGCCAATAGCAACACCACGGGTTTTCGCTCTGACTTCGCCGCCATGCGCAGCATGCCGTTGTTTGGCCAGGGTCAAGCCTCCCGCGTGTACGCGATGGCCGAACGTCCAGGCACCGATTTCAGTCGTGGTGCGATGATGACCACCGGCAGGGATTTAGATATCGCTGTTCGGGATGACGGTTTCATTGCGGTACAGGGCATGGATGGCAATGAGGCCTATACCCGGGCAGGCGATCTGCAGGTGAGCACGTTGGGGCAGTTAGTAACTGGCGCAGGCTATCCGGTGATGGGAGACAATGGTCCTATCAGTATTCCGCCCTTTGAAAAACTGGAAATTGGCGTGGACGGCACGATCAGTATTGTAGCTCAAGGTGACGAATCCTCGTCTATCCAGGCGATTGATCGCATCAAGGTGGTTAAACCTCAGCTAAGCGAACTCTACAAGGGTGAAGATGGTTTGCTGCGTCTGAAAGACGGGAGTGAGGCCGAGGCGGATGCCGATGTGCATATTACTTCAGGTACATTGGAAGGCAGTAATGTCAATGCCGCTGCAGCCCTGGTAGATATGATTGAAATTGCCCGCCAGTTTGAAGTGCAGACCAAGATGATGAAAATAGCCGAACAGAATGATGAACGCACAACCCAGATTTTACGGCTCTCATAGCCTCGACGCGTATTTTATTTAAGCAGTACTTGCACTGGAGCAAAGCAGATGAGTGGATCCCTGTGGATATCAAAGACAGGCCTTGAGGCACAGACAAACCGACTGTCAGTCATCAGTAATAATCTGGCCAATGTTAACACCACGGCTTTCAAACGTTCACGCGGCGTGTTCGAGGATCTTCTTTATCAGAATGTACGCCAGGCGGGAGGACAGAGTAGTCAGGACACCGAGCTGCCTTCGGGTTTGTATCTGGGTACCGGGGTGCGAACGGTGGCAACCCAGAAAATACATACCCAGGGCAGTATTCTGCAAACCAATAATTCGCTGGATGTGGCCGTTCAGGGGCGCGGTTTTTTTCAGATTTTGCAGCCTAATGGGACTATTGCTTACACCCGTACCGGTGAATTCCAAGTGAATTCCGCAGGTGAAGTCGTCACCTCATCGGGCTATAAGCTCGAACCCAGTATCATCATCCCCGAAAATTCCCAGAGCATTACCATTGGCCGTGATGGCGTGGTATCGGTCGTCCAGCCAGGTAATCCTACACCATCCCAGGTGGGCACTATCCAACTGGCCAATTTTGTTAACCGCTCCGGCCTGGAACCGGTGGGAGAAAACCTCTATCAGGAAACCAAGGCCAGCGGTGCGGCCCAGGTAGGCAATCCGGATTCTCAGGGACGAGGTTCCATCGTGCAGGGGGCGCTGGAAAGCTCCAATGTCAATATTGTCGAAGAGTTGGTGAATATGATTGAGACACAGCGCGCTTATGAGATGAATTCCAAGGCTATCTCCACCGCCGATGAAATGTTGCAGTATGTCAACAATAATCTGTAAGGCTAAACGTATGACAATGTCAAAATCTCTGGTTTGTCTTTTTCTGCTCGCCAGCATGGGCTTGCAACAGGGGTGCGGTATTACGTTTAAACCGCGCAAAGATAATTTTGAACCGGCAGCTCCCAAGGTTTCCCATCTGCCGCGCAAGGATAACGGTGCTATTTACCAGGACGGTATGATGGTGGGCTGGTTTCAAGATGTCACCGCCCATGCCGTGGGTGACATCCTGACCATTAAATTGCAGGAAAGCACCAATGCTAGCTCCACTTCAAACACCAATGTTTCTAAGGACCAATCGGTAGACATGCCAGGGCCGACTTTGGCCGGACAGAAGATCACCAACAAGGATGGGGTTGAGATTCTGGCCAACAACCTTAATGCGGGACGCAAGTTTGCCGGGCAGGGTACCAGCGCCATGAGCAGCACCTTCAGCGGCACGATTACGGTGATTGTTGCCGAGGTATTGCCTAACCGAAACCTGCTGGTCAAGGGCAAGAAGCTGGTGACGCTGAACCAGTCAGAGGAAATGATTCAGTTCTCGGGTATTGTCCGACCGCTGGATATTTTACCGGATAATACGGTGCCATCTAATCGGGTTGCCAATGTTTATGTGGCCTATGCGGGCGACGGCTCGCTTAATTCAGCGAACAGCATGGGTCCGTTAGCGCGTTTCTTTCAGAGTAAAGTCTGGCCGTACTAGGTTATGGTGTATGCACGAGCAAACAAATTATCTGCAGCAGGTAAAGAGAAAAGAGGAAATTTGAAAATGTTATCGCTCAGAGATCTCAGTTTCACTGTTATTATCGGACTTATTATCATCCTGGGGCTGGGTAGTGGTGTTGCTCGGGCTGATCGAATAAAAGATGTTGCGAAAATTGCCGGTGTGCGTAGTAACCAGCTTATCGGCTACGGTATCGTAGTCGGGCTTAACGGCACCGGTGATGGTACCGGTGGGCGACAGATCACCAGTCAGAGTATTCGTAACATACTCAGTCGTCTGGGCGTGACCTTGCCGCAGAAGCTTAGTATCAAGCCGGATAACACGGCAGCGGTGATGATTCATGCTACTCTGCCGGCGTTTTCCAAGGTGGGCAAGACCATTGATGTGACTGTATCATCCATTGGTGATGCTAAGAGTTTGCGTGGCGGCACCCTGTTGATGACGCCTCTTAAAGGGGCAGACAACCATATTTATGCGGTGGCCCAGGGCAGTTTAATTGTCAGTGGTTTTGGCGCCCAGGGTTCGGATGGTTCTAAAATTACCGAGAACATTCCTAGCACCGGACTGATTCCTAATGGTGCTATGGTCGAGCAGGTGATCGATACGCCTTTTGGCACACGTAAGGATATTGTGCTGAACCTGAACCAGCCGGATTTTACCACCGCAAAACGGCTAACCGATGCTATTAACAAGTCCATTGGACCGGGAACTGCCTACAGTATTGATTCGGGATCGGTTTCGGTCAGTGCGCCCATGGATTCATCACAACGGGTGGCGTTTATTTCCATGCTCGAAAACTTGACCATGACGCCAGCCGATGGCGTCGCACGGGTGATTATTAATTCTCGTACCGGAACCGTGGTGATTGGTCAATATGTCTATGTATTGCCGGCTGCTGTTTCGCATGGCAGTCTAACCGTGACCATTACCGAGAATCCAAAGGTTAGCCAGCCTGCGCCGTTATCCGGTGGCAATACGGTGGTGGTACCGCGGTCAAATATTGCCGTTGAGCAACACGCTGATCCCATGTTTGTCTTCAATCCAGGTGTATCCTTGGATGAAATTGTTCGAGCGGTTAATAATGTGGGCGCATCGCCCAGCGATCTGGTCGCCATACTCGAAGCATTGAAGGCGGTAGGTGCGCTACGGGCGGAACTGATGGTGATATAATAAATTCAGGCATAGAACCTGCATATTATGAAAGTATGCAAACTTCGTCTTCATATCTACCGCCGGCTTCTCTGAATCAGGATGTCTATACCGATCTAAATGGTCTTGACCGTTTGCGCAAGCAGGCACAGGAAAATCCGGAAAAGACGCTGAAAGTAGTGGCTCAGCAGTTTGAGTCTCTATTTATGCAAATGGTGCTGAAAAGCATGCGCAAAGCCAGTTTTGGCAATCCTCTTTTTGATAGTTCACAAAGCAAGTTTTACCAGGATATGTTCGATAAACAGCTCAGTCTAAATCTGGCGCAGGGACGTGGTATAGGCATGACTGAGATGCTGGAACGACAGCTGCACGGTAGCTTGCATCGCTCTGCGACAAGCGTACCAGCCTTGGCTCCTACTGATAGCCCAGCGGTAAAGAAAGAGCATAAGCAGAAGTTGCTCATGCCGGTATTGAACAGCGTGAGTGTGGTATATCAAAAAACAGCAGTTCGATCAGCACCGGATAAAACTGCATCAGCATCGTTTGCTTCACCTCAGGAGTTTGTGCAACAACTGATGCCGCTGGCGCAAAAGGCCGCTGACAAATTGGGTGTTAAAGCTGAAGTCCTTATAGCCCAGGCGGCATTGGAAACGGGTTGGGGGCAGCACATCAGTCGGCATACAGATGGTAGCAGCAGTCATAATCTGTTTAACATTAAGGCGGGAAAAGATTGGCATGGTGATCGTGTCGCCATTCGCACGCTTGAATATCGTAATGGTCTGGCGCGGCATGAACGTGCCGCTTTCCGTGCTTATGATAATTATGCTGACAGTTTTTCTGACTATGTCGATTTTTTGAAATCAGGCCCTCGTTATCAGTCGGCACTGGAGCGGGCGGAGGATCCGAAGGCCTTTATCCGTGAACTGCATGGCGCAGGTTATGCCACGGATCCGGATTATGCCGATAAGGTTATTGATATCATGCAGCGGCCCATGTTGCAGGCAGCAGTTGCAAACGGAACGCACTATGCGGGCTAAGTTATCAGCAGGGATGAATAGCTGTTTAATTAAGCGTGTCTGTGCAGGCTTGATGGCGGGAGGCGTACATGGCGGGTGATGTACTTGGGGTCAGTGTTTCCGGTCTGTTGGCGTCACAGCGTAATCTGGCAACCACCAGTCACAATATTGCCAATGCCAATACCAAGGGCTATTCCCGTCAAATAGTTGATGTGGTTGCGCGTGCACCTCAGGCGCGTGTCAATGGTGCGGTTGGCACCGGTGTGGCAGTTGCTAATGTTGGTCGGGTCTATGATGATTTTGTCGTAGGTGAAGTACGCAATAACACATCGAGTAGCACGGCCCTTGCTACTAATCACAACTATACCAGTCAGGTGGACAATCTGTTGTCTGATCCCAATGCTGGGCTGGCACCTTCATTACACAGTTTTTTTGCGGCCGTTAATACGGTCGCTGATGAGCCATCCTCAGCCTCTGCCCGGCAGGTGCTGCTAAGTGAGGGGCATTCTCTGAGTGATCGTTTCCGCTATCTTGATGGACGTTTTAACAATATTCGCAAGGGCGTCAATCAGGATGTGCATAACATCGTTGGTCAAATCAGCGAACTTGCAAAGTCTATTGCCAAAATTAATGACACCATCGTCAAAGCGCGAGGGGTGGGCGGTGGCTCGCCCAGTGATTTACTGGATCAACGGGATCAGATGGTGGAACAATTATCCGGCCTGGTATCAGTCCGGGTGTCCGAACAGGAAGATGGACGTTTGAATGTGTTTATGGGCAATGGTCAGGCCTTGGTTATCGGTAGCGTGGCTTCTGATATGGAAGCGCATAACAGTCGTTATGATCCAGATGAAATCGAGGTTGTTTTTAAAAGCGGCAGCGGTTCCGAGTCTGTCATTACACGTTTTTTGACGGGTGGAAAACTCGGTGGTTTGCTTGATTTTCGGCGTGGTGTACTAGATGCTTCGCAGAATGAGCTGGGCCGTATTGCTATTGGCATTGCTAAAACTTTCAACGACCAACATCGTTTAGGAATGGATCTGAATAATGATCTGGGTGAGGATTTTTTCTTTGAAAGTGATGTTCACACACCCAAAGTATTGCCAGGTATTCGAAATGAAGGGGATACACTTTTATCCGCTAAAATCACGGATGTTAACAAGCTGACTATCAGTGATTATCAGCTGACTTATCGTGATGGACAGTACAAACTGATCCGCTTGAAAGATGACAAACTGATCG
>VAPK010001637.1_pt1 | contig 13026 bp, 14 predicted proteins | sample 3395031 | NCBI WGS metagenome assembly VAPK01 (sample SAMN08290443, study PRJNA428436) | hydrothermal vent metagenome | isolation source: Deep-sea hydrothermal vent chimney 1 | place: Pacific Ocean: Juan De Fuca Ridge | reverse complement strand
TCGATCAGTGAGATTACATACTTGTTGGGTTTTTCCGAGCCCAGCAATTTCACCCGCGCATTTAAACGCTGGCAGGGTATGTCACCCAGTGCATATCGGGAAGGATTGCAGCAGCTATCCGTCTGATTAAAAATTGCCCCAGAGATTCAAAGAATAATGTATTAGAAGATAAGTGATTTTCAACGCAAAGAACGCAAAATTTTTGCGCGCTGATTTATATGCTCCCGCGTGGGAAGCCGTAAATATTTTACTTGCACACTTTGCGCCATAGCGTCTTTGCGTTAAGGCTTTTTATCCATCTCCGCCTTAAAATGGCAGTCCAAATACCAGCCGATAAACGCTAATTTTATTGCCGTAGCGGTAGCCAATACCGATGCCGCTGAAACCGATTTTAACCAGCTCCATATCTGGATCCGTATCAAAGGTTATGCCGACTTCATTTTGTGCGGATATTTCAAAGGAGTTATCTGCAAATTGCAGAAACTCCAGGCTATTGGTGTACATAAAATTGGTGTAATAGATCCGCAGTGCTGTTTTCCTGTCCCATGCCCGGAAGGGCAGGGCTTTCTGAAAGCTAAAACCGGTTTCCACACGGCTGAAATCATTAGTCCCGCGTTTATCGGCTGTAGTATTACCGGCAAATAAAAATTCGTTATAAAGTGTGAAATCCACTTTGCCAAGGTCGAAAGTTGCCATACTTTTAATTCCGGCACCGTAGACCAGAGCCGTATTATTGGTGGCGAAATCATGACCGACCCCGAGATCGGCAAAGGGTGTTAGCGTCCAGTTATTTCGCAGGCGAAAGGTAAGGGCGAGGCCAGGAACAAAGGTCAGGGTTTCAATCCGGTTGGGCAGGCCAGCATCGGCAATATCCTTAAGCTTAAAATTAATAAACCCGGCTGTGACTGGCAGCCGAAAGCGGAGACCGAAGCGCGGTGGTTCTGGCTCACTGTACTCAATGGAAAAGGGCAGGTGATAAATCTGTACTGCACGATCGGCGGCAGAATAGATACCGGTGCCGAGATAGTTTGCGTAGGCGTAGTTTATCTGGGCACTTAATTTGTCTTCGTGCTCATTAGCCTGAGCGATCGCGGTGAATAGCAGGCCGAGTAGGATTATCCTGCTTGATGGCAGAAGAAAGCGGATTAGCATGCTGGGCGTTATTTTAGGCGTGCCACGCCGGTATCGATGGCGGCTTGTGCCACGGCACCCGCAACAGTTTCCCGTAAGCGCGGGTCAAAGGGCTTGGGAATAATATACTGTGGCCCGAAACTGAGCTCCTCGCCGGCATAGGCTTTGATGACTTCATCCGGCACCGGTTCACGTGCCAGCCCGGCCAGGGCTTTGACCGCAGCCACTTTCATCGCAGTATTGATACAGGTAGCACGCACATCCAGCGCACCCCGGAAAATAAAGGGAAAGCCCAGTACGTTGTTGACCTGATTCGGGTAATCGCTGCGCCCGGTGGCGAGAATAAGATCATCACGGGTGGCATGGGCCAGGGCCGGATCAATTTCAGGATCCGGGTTTGAGAGTGCAAAGACGATGGGCTTATCGGCCATGCTACGCAGCATGTCGGCAGTAACCAGGTTGGGGCCGGATACACCGATAAAGACATCGGCATCGACAAAGGCATCGTTGCTGTTGCGGCGTTCGGTTTCACGGGAGAATTCCTGCTTGTACTGATTCACATTATCACGCCCGTGGTAAACCACCCCATTACGATCGAGCAAATAAATTCGCCGTGCGCCCAGACTTTTGAGCATACGCATGGCGGCTATGCCTGCCGCACCTGCCCCCATGCAGACGATGTGGGCCGACTCCAGATCCTTGCCCGCGATTTCCAGCGCATTAAGCAAGCCTGCGGCGATAATAATGGCAGTGCCGTGCTGGTCATCGTGAAAAACAGGGATATCCAGTTGTTTGCTCAGCGTCTTTTCAATTTCAAAGCAATTTGGTGCGGCGATGTCTTCCAGATTAATGCCGCCAAACGTCGGTGCAATACGGCGCACCGTGTCGATAAAAGCTTCGGGTGATTCTGCTTCGACTTCAATATCCATTACATCAATATCGGCAAAGCGTTTGAATAATACGGCCTTACCTTCCATCACCGGTTTGCTGGCCAGTGCTCCCATGCGGCCCAGACCGAGTACGGCTGATCCGTCGGTGATTACCGCGACCAGGTTACCCTTGCCGGTGTAGAGGTAGGCATTTTCCGGATTTTCCGCAATGGCGCGCACTGGGGCGGCAACACCGGGGGTGTAGGCCAGACTGAGCTCCTCCCGCGTTTCACAGGATTTAGTGATGGCGGTGGCAATTTTTCCGGGGCGAGGGTGGGCGTGATAATGGAGCGCGTCAGCGGTTAACTTTTTCTGTTCGGGTGATTCATTGCTCATGCAGTTTTCCTTGGCGAATGAGAGCTTGCTATTGGTGCTGAGAGTTATGCTTCAGTTTATCTAGTTTAGCGTGAATTGTGCTTTGCTTCAGGGTTGGTTGAAAATTCTATTTTATTCCTGAATTATCCCCACGAAAAAACAGATTGAATTACCGCAGAACCTCGTCATGCGAGTTTCATTTGGCACTTCCTATGCTTCGCATCAAGGATACGGAGGTACACAAGGGTTTAATATCTTTACTATGAGCTAGCCTTAGCATTGAACCGACATTTAGAGAGATAGGCAAAACTATTTCATAGCAACCAGGAACTTACCCTTGCTATGTATTTTAAAAACAAATATTTTCTCTGTGTTCCCCGTGTCCTCTGTGGTTAAAGATTTTGTGTGTGGGGGGGGGAGATATTTCAGATTTCATTCATGTTTGCGTCCAATTTCTAATGAACCTGGGTGATGCAAATTTATACGTTTCTGCCCCTGATAAGAATAGACCCAGCCGCGTGCGGTTAGCTGCCTGCCAATCAATTGTTTAAATGGAATGTTGTTGAAGTAGGCCAGATCTGATTTAGGAATTCGCAGGGCAAAGTGATCACCCAGGTTTAACCAAAGGGCACTTTTACTTTCACCAACACGGCTCAGGCGACCACGGACAAAATGAAAACCGTTAACATCAGTGGCAAGTTGATGGGCATTCAATGGGTTGAAATAGGCGTGGCTCCAAATTCCAAACAGGTTCTTGTGGGCGTTGTTTTCAGCACGTAGATAACAGTCATACGCCCAGAGGTTGGGCGGTATCTGGATCGCGGCTCCCATTCCGGCGGCCAGTAGCGCGGCGCTGAGATTGCGGCCCTCAGAGTTAAAGCCATGAGCAAGCAGTCGCCCGTAGCGATCTTTTTTCTCCGTTCCCCAGCGTAATTTGAGTGGGCGGCCAGGTCTGGTCAGCGTCAGTAAATATTGTCTGGCCTTGTGTGCGAGGGGCTCTGCGGCCTTTGTGCGGGTGTTAAGCTCAGGCGTGTTGATACCAATCAGTCGTAGTTTACGCCCATCTAGCAGTTGCAGTGTGTCACCATCTACGATGCGTTTGACGGTGACGGTTTCATCGTAGCGGGGAGTAAGACAGTTTTCAGCCTGCAGACCAGGGCTGGTAACACAGAGTATGAACAGCAGAAACAAACAGGGCGCTCGATTGAGCGCCCTGTTTAGCAGAAAATATGGCATTTTGCCTTATTTCATACCGTACTTCTGGCGGAATTTATCAACGCGGCCAGCGGTATCAACCAGCTTCTGTTTGCCAGTATAGAACGGGTGGCACTGTGAACAGACTTCGATGTTGATATCTTTACTGCTGGTGGAGCGGGTGTTAAAGGTGTTGCCACAGCTGCAGGTGACACTTATATCGCCGTAGGCGGGATGAATTTCTGCTTTCATTTGTTTTGACCTCAGATTTATTGTCGCATGTCGCCACACCGCTCTCAATTACAGCAGGCACCACATGGCTGGAAGGCGGCTAATCATACGGAAAAGTGCGATAGACAGCAAGCCTGAGAATTTACTTTGTGTTGTTTTTTAGCGGGCGGAAGGCGAGAACGGTAGCTTTATCGGGTTCTCGCGTGGAGGGCATCTGCTCCGGCTTGTTCAGTTTCTGGCTTAGCTTGCCCAATTGCTGCATGGTGTCCCACATCATACTGGAAATTTTGATACAGGCTGAGAGCGGATTGCTGGACTTTTCACGTAGACAATCGATTTGCCACTGCAGGCCGCGCAGGCGCTGGTGGCGATCACGGGGGGCATTGTTAATGCAGGCATTAATGGCATCGGTGCGCATTGCCTCGAATGCAGCCGGGTCAACTCTGGCAACTTCTGACCAGTGCTCAAAATCAATATTATCAATTTTTTCTTTTATTTGTGCCTGTGACTGCGATTCACTCATTTCCCGGTACCTTCAATTAGCCACACATTGCTGTGTAGTGGTTGTCTGTTTTTTAACCATTCTGCCATATTAGTGTTTTGTAGGGGATAGGCAAAACCTCATAGTGAATATGGTTTAACAGATAGTTGAAATATTAATTTTCATTGATAATCAATAGCTTGTCAAAGAACTTGGGAGGGGAAATTAAGGTGAAGTCTGGGTTTGTGCGGCTATGCACTTGTATTTCAGACTATTTATGGACAACAAAAAAGTTGAAATTTGATGGGTATTTATACAGATCAATAGGTGTTTACCGGATACCTGTGAAAAATTGGCAGATATCCGGTAGCAGAATCCTAACGTTTCATGGAGTCAAAAAATTCTGCATTGGTCTTGGCGGCTTTGAGCTTGTCGTGAACAAATTCAATGGCGGCAATCTCATCCATATCATGTACGACCTTACGTAGAATCCACATCATCTGCAGCTCGTCAGGCTTGGTTAACTGCTCTTCGCGGCGGGTGCCGGAGCGGTTAATGTTGATGGCAGGATACAGGCGTTTTTCGGCAATGCGGCGATCCAGATGGATTTCCATATTACCGGTACCTTTGAATTCTTCGTAAATCACATCATCCATACGTGAGCCAGTTTCTACCAGTGCGGTGGCAATAATGGTCAGACTGCCACCTTCTTCAATATTGCGAGCGGCACCGAAGAAACGTTTGGGTCGGTGCAGGGCATTAGCATCCACGCCGCCGGTGAGTACTTTGCCAGAAGAAGGGATCACGGTGTTGTAGGCGCGGGCCAGACGGGTAATGGAATCCAGCAGGATGACTACGTCTTTTTTATGCTCAACCAGGCGTTTGGCTTTTTCGATGACCATTTCGGCGACTTGCACGTGGCGGCTAGCCGGTTCATCGAAGGTAGAGGAAACCACTTCGCCGCGTACTGAACGCGACATTTCGGTTACTTCCTCAGGTCGCTCATCGATGAGCAGGACGATGAGGTGAACCTCGGGGTGGTTATGGGCAATCGAATGGGCAATGTCATGCAGCATCATGGTCTTACCGGCTTTGGGCGGGGAGACGATGAGGCCACGCTGACCTTTGCCGATGGGGGCAACCATGTCGATAACCCGGGCAGTCATATCTTCGGTGGAACCATTGCCAATTTCCAGCGCCATACGCTCGTTCGGGTGCAGGGGGGTCAGGTTTTCAAACAGAACTTTATTGCGGGCATTTTCCGGGGAATCAAAATTGATTTCGCTGACCTTGAGCAGCGCAAAATAACGTTCACTGTCCTTGGGCGGGCGAATCTTGCCGGAAATAGTATCGCCAGTACGCAGGTTGAAGCGACGTATCTGGCTAGGCGAAACATAGATATCATCGGGGCCGGCTAAATAAGAACTCTCGGCGGAACGCAGGAAGCCAAAGCCGTCCTGCAGAATTTCCAGTACACCATCGCCGTAAATTGCTTCGCCACTTTTGGCGTGCGCTTTGAGGATGGCAAAAATAATATCCTGTTTTCTTGAGCGGGAGGTGCCCTCAATGCCGTTTTTGCTGGCCAGGGTGATGAGATCGGGGACGGGGGTTTGTTTGAGTTCAGTCAGATTCATTACAGTTTATCTTTAATAAAGAAATATGAAAAAAGAAGTTGGCGTTGATTTGCTGGAGACTACGACGAGCAGGCGCAATACGACAAGGTCTGGAAAATTTGGCTTGTTGGGTATATTTTGAGATTTGCCTGCCAGCAACAGCAGTGTGTTAAATGGTTCGGGTTTGTTACTTATGCTTAAATTTATAATGTAAAACTAACACCAAAACATGAATTCGTCCAGCCCGTATTCAAATATTATTGAATAGGCTGGGACGAACTTCAGTTCGGACTAACTTAAAGGTTGCTATCAATGAAGGCCGTTAACTGTGATTTGGAAACCGCACCGACCTTGGTGGCTTCAACGTTGCCGCCCTTAAAAAGCATCAGTGTAGGAATACCTCGGATGCCGAATTTTGGTGGAGTTGCTGGGTTTTCATCAATGTTCAGTTTGACGACCCTGAGTTTGCCTTCGTATTCATCTGCAATTTCATCCAGAATGGGGGCGATCATTTTGCAGGGGCCGCACCAGTCTGCCCAGTAGTCAACCAGTACAGGGCCTTCTGAATTTACCACTTCCTGTTCGAAGGTGTCATCGGTGGCATAGACAATTTTATCGCTCAACGCTGTTTCTCCCATTGTTTGTGTTTACTGTATTTGAGCCTATGCGGCGCCATATTTCAAGTCCGGAATTGCCTTAGTTGAGGACTTATACCCGTGATACCTCAAAATGCACGCTGAAACCTGCATTTTGAGGTATCACGGGTATATCTGTTATGCTTTCAGTATTATGACAGATAAACATATTACAGATATTACTTTTAAGAATTTTGAACTTCCTGCTGATCTGCAGCAAGGCATTGAAGATACAGGCTTTTCTTATTGTACCCCGATCCAGGCTGAAACCCTGCCGGTGGCGTTGGGAGGTCGGGATGTCAGTGGCCAGGCACAAACCGGCACGGGCAAAACTGCGGCTTTTTTAATTGCCATGTTTGCACGCCTATTACTTAACCCGGTTGAGTCTGGAACGGCAGCGCTTCCGCTTCGTGCCATCATACTTGCACCGACGCGGGAACTGGCATTGCAGATTCATCGTGATGCTGAGAAGCTGGGGGCACACACGGGCCTGAAACTGGGGCTGGCCTACGGCGGAACCGGTTATGAAACCCAACGTCGTACACTGGAAGACGGGGTTGATGTCCTCATTGGTACCCCGGGGCGTATTATCGATTACTTCAAGCAAGGTGTATTTAAGCTGAATAGTATTCAGGTGATGGTGCTAGATGAAGCTGACCGCATGTTTGACCTGGGTTTTATTAAAGATATTCGTTATTTGCTGCGGCGCATGCCAAAACCGGAGTTGCGTCAGAGTTTGTTGTTTTCCGCTACGCTTTCACACCGGGTGGCTGAGCTGGCCTATGAGCACATGAACAATCCCCAGTCAATTAAAATTGAATCGGATAAAATTACCGCAGACAGAGTTACCGAAGCCGTTTATTACCCGGCCAAGGAAGAAAAAATTCCTCTATTGCTAGGGTTGCTCAATACCTGGGAAGTAAAATGTGCGCTGGTTTTCGTTAACACCAAGCGAGTCGCGGAACGTGTTGCGGCCTATCTTGGTGGCAATGGTTATGAAACAGCCTTACTCACCGGAGATGTGCCACAGAAAAAACGTCAGAGCCTGCTCAAACGTTTCACCGAGGGCGAGCTGAAAATCATGGTGGCAACCGATGTTGCTGCGCGTGGATTGCACATCCCGGATGTCAGTCATGTGGTGAATTTTGATCTGCCCCAGGATGCTGAAGATTATGTGCACCGCATTGGCCGTACTGCACGCGCCGGGGCGAAGGGCGATGCCATCAGTTTTGCCTGTGATGAATATGTTTTTTCGATGCCAGATATTGAAGAATATGTCGGTCATAAAATTCCACTGCAGAAGATCACGAACGACATTCTAATGGAGCCACAGCCGCCGCTGAAAATTGAACGTAAGCCTCGCCATCAGGGCGGTGGTCGAGGCTCGTCAAATCGGGGTGGTCGCGCGGGAAATTCTTCATCGCGCCATCGTTCCCGGCGTAGCTAAATAGTGCTTGTAGACACCCTGTAGATTCGATTTTAATCGAACGGGGTGCGAGTAAATTGGCTGAGGGGCTTCGACTTGTACGACTGAAGTCGTATCTACAGCTTACCAGCCATAGTTATGTGTGATTTCCTCGCCTGGGGCAATATCGCGTAGCGCACAAACTTCCAGTGTTTCATAGTAGGCCGCATTTGGTTTTGCATCGTGATTGATGTAACGCAGATAACAGCGTACCTCAAACCCCTGTTCGTCACTCAGCCAGAGTACGTGAGGCCCGTCTTTTGTAGTGTGTTGTCCCTTTGCTATGCCAATTAGCTGGCCGGCGCGAATGGCTTTTTTCGCAAATAGCCCCTTGCCGTGAATGGAGCTGCTGGAGACGGAGACCAGCGGATTATTGCTGCGTTTTTGAATTTTGGTCATACGTATTTCCTTCCTGTCAGAATTAAAACCGTTTGTATGGTGTGGTGAGTATAAGCTGAGTATATCTTTAAGCGACCAGGGTTATATTTTGTTTGTCACTCGTCACTCGTTAGCTGTCGCCAGAGTTGGAAATTAGGCTGGCTAATGTAAGCCCTGCTATTGACGTAGGTGAGCACGTTTTGCAGACGGTAAAACCAGACCACCGAATCGATGCGAATAATTTCCTGACCCCGCACATCAAAGAATATCAATGTAGGTGCATAGTCCAGATTCAAGTGGTGAGCCCATTTTTTGGTGCTGGTTTTTTCTCCGCCTGGGGTTATGAGGGGAGTATCGATACTCATGTCCAGCTGTACGACGTCAAGCTTATTGAGCAAAGCGTGAATACGTAAATCGCTTAAGGGGCCACCGTGGAGAATATCACAGGCATGGCAACGGGGCCGCTCGTATGAAATAAGCAAAGGACGATCCGCGTGGATATGACTGCGATCCAGCATATAGGGGGGTGGTAGAAAACTGTCGTGCTCGTTCAGCCGGTCTTTGCCAAAGCTAAAGGCTTTTTCCGCGCGAGCCAGGTATAAATTAAATGGTTCCTTTAGATAGTGTCCGTCAGCGACATATTCCAGTGCGGCACGAAATTGGTAAGGGGGACGGTAACCGCGTAAACGCAGAGCTTCGCGACCCTGGATATCGTAAAATACCAGTGAGGGAGTGAAATTCGTATTCTGGGAAACTGAATAGGTTTTCTCCGTCCAGCTTTTACCATTAAAATCGGTTACTGATTTTTGCCCGCGGACATTAATGGCGATGACATCAAAATTTTTCTGGGTGTAGTGGAGAATGTCTTTCTGTCCCCAGTTATTCTCCAGCTGGGCCTTACAATAAGGGCAGCGTTTCTGGCCAAAATAGATAATCAGACCTTGCTTCTTATTATCGCGGGCATCGACTAAATCTTCCTCGAGATCAAGAAAGCTCATCTTGAACCAGTCCGGCAGGACAAGATTATCTTTGAGCGGTTGATCGTCAAAGAGCAGATCATCCTGGCTCGCTGCAAAGCTGGTACCGGATAACAGTAATAACAGGCCGATTAAGATGCCTGGCAGATAGATTTTTGTTAGAAACTCGGGCATGGTTGCACGCTGTGCCGATTTAAAATGTAAAACACTTTAATTGAGCGGCGATTTTAATTTTTTGATGACAATAAGTATTGCATAGATATGAGCATCAAAGTAGAGATATCCTACGGAGAATTCCTCGACAAACTTTCGATTCTGGAAATCAAAAGTGAGCGCATCCATGATGCTGGCCAACTTGAGAACGTGAATCATGAGCTCAAATTATTACGGAAGCTGTGGGCCGAAGATCTGAAATCCAGTGTCGATATTCAGGCTGAGATGAAGCGAATTAATGAGAAGCTCTGGAAAATTGAAGATGACATCCGTGATCGGGAACGGGCGCGCGACTTCGGTGAGGAGTTTGTCCGCCTCGCTCGTGCCGTGTACTACATTAACGATGAGCGGGCTGATGTGAAACGACGCCTGAATAAAAAGCTTGGGTTCGGAGCTGGTAGAAGAAAAGTCTTACGCAGACTACTCGTGATCAACAGGCCCCTGGGCTGAATATCAGGATGCACTGCTAGATGAGTCATCCTTATTTTCGTCTTCGCTTGCCGTTAAATCTCCGCAACGATTGTGCAAGGCCAGCAGCCCGTCTTGATTCAGGATTTTAATATGTTTGCGTTCCACCTGTAATAGCCCCTGTTCCTGGAACTGGGTAAACAGGCGGCTGGCGGTTTCTACCGCCATGCCCAGCAGGTTGGCAATGTCGCTACGAGACATGCTGAGATTAAATTCGGTGGAAGAAAATCCGCGTGCCTGATAGCGCTCGGACAGGTTAACCAGAAAACTGGCCAGTCGACTGTCGACGGGCAGGCGGGCAAGAATGGTCATGTGGCACTGATCATGGCGAATTTCTTCGCTCATCAGCGAGAGCAGATGATGTTGCAAGCCCGGGATTTCCATGCTCAGCGTTTCGAGTCGCTCGTAGGGCAGCTCGCAGACGCTGGTGGTTTCCAGCGCCATGGCGGAGCAGATATGCTGGTTGGTGCTGATCGCGTCCATGCCCATGAGTTCACCGGGCAGATGCAGACTGATGATTTGATCGCGGCCATCACGGGTGCTGGTAAAGGTTTTTAAGCTGCCGGAGCGTACCGCGTAGACCGACAGGAAGGGATCGCCGATACGGTAGAGATACTCGCCTTTTTCGACCGGGCGGCGGCGTTTGATTATTTTATCAAGCTTGTCCAGGTCGCCCTCGGCCAGGCCCATGGGCATACATAGCTCAAACAGGCTGCAGCCTTTACAGCGTGAGCGGATTTCATCGAGTTTTACAATTCTGTCTTTTTGCATTGAGTTTAGCCTGTAGCAATATTTGGGATATATTCGCGAGAAGACCCCCTGTCAATGCCCGCACAGTTTTCTGACATATATGTCTGATAAGTGAAATTTTAGTAAATAATGAGACATGAATATACTATTTTTTACGATTTGTTAAGCAAAATCATTGTTTCCGCAGAAAATACTTAGGTATATCCCAACAAAAAATTATAATCGCGCTGGTCTTTCGCCAGTGCAGGAATCCGCGTTATCCTTAGCACCTGAAGCACCTATTGTGGCAGCCATTGTGGCTGTTGAACAGTATTAACCCTACCTGGAGTCGGATAATATGGCAAAGCGTCAGGCCACCGTGTCGCGTGAAACCCTGGAAACGCAGATTGAGATCAGTCTGGATCTGGATGGTACAGGCTGTGCCCAGTTTGAAACCGGCGTGCCCTTTCTGGATCATATGCTGGATCAGATTGCCCGCCACGGCATGCTGGATGTCAGCATCAAGGCCAACGGTGACGTACATATCGATGACCATCACACGGTGGAAGATATAGGCATTACCCTGGGCCAGGCTTTTACGCAGGCGTTGGGGGATAAAAAAGGGATTAGCCGTTACGGACATGCCTATGTGCCGTTGGACGAAGCGCTATCACGGGTGGTGATTGATTTCTCCGGGCGGCCAGGACTAGTTTATAATGTGGACTATCCGCGTGCACGGATTGGTAATTTTGATGTGGATTTGCTCACCGAGTTTTTTCAGGGTTTTGTGAATCACGCTCAGGTAAGTCTGCACATTGACAATCTGCGCGGCGATAATGCCCACCATATTGCCGAGACTGTGTTCAAAGCCTTCGGGCGGGCATTGCGTATGGCTTTAACGCTGGATCCGCGCATGGCGGGAATTATGCCTTCAACCAAGGGAAGCCTCTGAAACTGAGTCTTCCCTTGTTGATTTATATTATCAACGTTAACGGAAAATATTTTAGATGAGTCGTGTAGCCGTCATTGATTATGGAATGGGCAACCTGCATTCCGTGGCCAAGGCCCTTGAGCATGTCAGTGATAAGACTGAGATTATAGTGAGCGCTGAGGCAGAAGAAATCCTGCAAGCTGATCGGGTGGTATTACCGGGGGTGGGCGCAATTCGAGATTGCATGGCCGAAATTTGTCGTTTGGGGCTGGATGAGGTGGTGCGTAAGGTGGCGGATGCCGGACGACCATTGCTGGGTGTTTGTGTTGGTATGCAGGCGATGATGGATAGCAGTGAGGAAAATGGTGGCACTGACTGTCTGGGGTTGTTTCCCGGTCGGGTTGAGTATTTTGGTGACGATTTACGTGATAGTGAAACGGGTGAAAAGCTGAAAATTCCTCACATGGGCTGGAATCAGGTGCATCAGGATCTTAGCCATCCTCTATGGAACGGCATCGAGCAGGATGCCCGCTTTTATTTTGTGCACAGTTATTTTGTTCATCCCGCTGAAAGCAGTTTGACCATGGCGAGCAGCGAATATGGTCGCCGGTTTAGTGTTGCGGTGGCAAAGGACAACGTATTTGCGGTACAGTTTCATCCTGAGAAAAGTCAGCATGATGGCTTACAGCTATATAAAAACTTTTTGAACTGGAACCCCTGATAACCGCGTCAGCGGAAAATATAAAGAAGAGACCCCCCCCATGTTGCTAATACCTGCCATTGATCTTAAAGATGGAAAATGTGTACGTCTGCGTCAGGGACGTATGGAAGATGAAACCGTGTTCTCAGATGATCCGGTGGCCATGGCTGGACGCTGGCTTGAAGCCGGGGCGCGACGTTTGCATATCGTGGATTTGAATGGTGCCTTTGACGGCAAGCCGGTGAACGCCGGTGTGATTCACGAGATTGCCGCCGCCTATCCGGATTTGCCGATTCAGGTGGGTGGTGGGATTCGTGATGAGGATACCGTGCAAACCTATCTGGATGCCGGAGTGCAGTACGTGATTATTGGCACTAAGGCGGTCAATGCACCGCATTTTGTAAATGATTTGTGTCTGGAATTTCCCGGTCATGTCATCGTTGGGCTGGATGCTAAAAATGGCAAAGTCGCCATTGATGGCTGGTCAAAATTATCCAAGCATGATGTCATCGACATGGCCAAACATTTTGAACAGGACGGGGTTGCAGCCATTGTTTTTACTGATATTGGCCGCGATGGCATGATGACCGGCGTAAATGTTGAATCCACGGTCAAGCTGGCACAGGCGATCACCAT
>VAPK010245569.1_pt1 | contig 13027 bp, 11 predicted proteins | sample 3395031 | NCBI WGS metagenome assembly VAPK01 (sample SAMN08290443, study PRJNA428436) | hydrothermal vent metagenome | isolation source: Deep-sea hydrothermal vent chimney 1 | place: Pacific Ocean: Juan De Fuca Ridge | reverse complement strand
ATTTCAAAATGGCCGGCTTTCACAATGTCGTCCCGGCAGGGTATCCATTGTTTTGAAAGCAGAAATCCCTGGTATTTTTCATACAACTTCTCATCGAATTTATCCTTCAGTATCAGCGTGGGAACAGGCTCTCCGTTTTTCCGGCGTACAGGCCGGTCATCTTCATAAACCACATGCAGAATGATGTTGTCGTAGTGCGGGTCGTTTTGATGCCCGTGGCGGTACCAGTCGGAAGATTTGGTATGTATCTCGATGTTTCCTGCCCACAGTGTATCATCAATTTTGATGGAACCATTGAAGAAATCAGGACCGCTGTCAAGATTTTGTTGGCCGGGATGCTTAATGAAAATAACTTCTTTTTTGCTGCTGGTCAGCGTTTTTCCCGGCAGATGGTACTTCCACAGGTAATAGAGAAAGTCTTCGTTCATAATTGGTATTCGGTTTTTAGACCTTGCAAGGTAGGAAATATTGTTATAGGTGAAATGCAATTGGTAAATTGGTTATTCGATAATTTGATAATGTGCTAATGTGATAATGTGCTAATGTGATAATGTGCTAATGTGATAATGTGCTAATGCGATAATGTGCTAATGCGATAATGTGCTAATGCGATAATGTGTTAATGTGCTAATGCGATAATTTGATAATTGGTTATTCGATAATCGGGTAATTGGATAACTGGTTATTTGGTTGTCGGGTTCCTTTTCGCAACTTATCTTCGTCACTTCGTCTCCCTCTCTCAACTTCACAATTTCACTCTTTCTCTTCGTCTCTTCGTCACTTTGTCTCTCTTTCACTCCTTCTCTTCGTCACCTTTTCACCCTTTCTCTTCGTCACTTCGTCACCCCCTCTCTTCGTCACTTTTTGCGGCAGGGATGGAGCGGATAGCCCGCAGGAGGGAGCGCTATTGGAAGCTTGGCGGACAAAAGCGACCAGAGGAAGCTCTTTGTTCCGCCATAGCTGAAAAGCGCTTCCCGACGAGGACTATGAGCGGACAGCCCGTGATGGCCTGTGGGATAGCCCGCCCAACATATTATTTGACTTTTGACGGCATCATCGTAAAAGGCAGAAGAGAAATCTCAAAAAAAATACTTTTATAAGTAACGGGCATAGAGATATTAAGCGACATTTTTGTAAAAAATTGTAAAAGTCTGTGTTCTTTTTTGGCAGATTGCTTGCGCCGGAACACGAAAATAATTACTTTTGTAGCGCAGCATATTTTGAAAAGATGGCAAATGAGAAAGTTTTAATTTCCGGTATAGAGTACAAAGTCAGGAAGTTAATTGAGCAGTATCGTTTGCTTTTGGCTGAGAATAAGCAGCTTAAAGATGAAGCGAGCACCATGAAAAGGGAATTGGATGCACTTCAGGAATTGTTGAACAAAAAAAATAATGAATTTTTAAAATTAACGTTGGCAAATGCCTTTGAAAATAAGTTCGGTGTTGAGAAAGGAATTCAGATAATTGATGTGTTGTTGGAAGAGATAGACCGAAGTGTGGATGTAATTAGTAAATAATTGAAATATTTTGCAGGATAGACCGTTAAATATTAAAGTAATTATCGCCGGGAGGCCCTACAAGATGAATGTGCATCGCGAGCGGGAGGAGCTGGTCAGAAAAGCGGCCGGCTATGTGGATGATTCGATAAATAGCTTTGCGCACTCGTATGATTATAAAGACCAGCAGGATTTGCTGGCTATGATTGCACTGCAAAATGTTGTCGGAATGATGGAGCTGGAGGAGAAGAAGGATTTTCGTGAGAAAGAAATGGAATTGAAACTGAAAGAGATAGATAAAGTCCTGAGTAATCAATTATCAATGGAATAACGTTCTTAGTTTAAGATTTACCCGCATAATCTAATGTTTGTAAACTCAACACTACAAATTTTAGGGAAAAGCTTAGTGGATTGTAGAGCAGGCCTGTTTACCCTCGTGGGATTTGCCTTTGGCAGACACTGGACGCTCGAAAATCTCGGCATCCCTAACCATGTTTCCCGGAGTTTACTTTAGCTCCATGGTTATGCGGGTTTTTATTTTCCGGTGTTTGCCACACAAACAAAATGCTTATGGATATGATTATAATTTACGCAATACTTGTGTTGGCAGGTGTTGCTATTGGCATGATGATTACTTACTTTTTTCTGCGGAGTACTTTGCTGAAAAAGAGTCATGCTATTCTCGAAGAAGCGAGAGAGAAAGCCGAAGTGGTGAAGAAAGAAAAGATACTTCAGGCTAAAGAAAAGTTCCTGCAACTTAAAAGTGAACATCAAAAACTGATTGATGAGAAAAACAGAAACATTCAGAAATCAGAAAACAGGATACGCCAGAAAGAGGCTAACCTGAACCAGAAACTTCAGGAGACACAGCGGAAGAACAACGAGTTAAGTGCCCAGAAAGCTAATTTAAATACACAGCTGGAAATTCTCAATAAGAGACAGGCAGAACTCGATAAAATGCATGCAGGACAGGTAAAACAACTGGAGAACATCAGCAAACTTTCTGCAAGTGAAGCCAAAGCGCAACTGGTGGAATCCATGAAAGGTGAAGCAAAGATGGAGGCTATGATGATGGCTCGCGAGATTACCGAAGAGGCCAAACTTACCGCTGACCGTACTGCCAAAAAAATTGTGATTGAAACCATTCAGCGGACGGCTTCTGAACATGCCATTGAAAATACGGTGACCGTATTCAATATTGATAGTGAGGATATTAAAGGCCGGATTATTGGCCGTGAAGGCCGTAACATCCGTGCGCTGGAGTCTCTCACCGGTATTGAGATTATCATTGACGATACGCCCAATGCCATTTTGCTCTCCGGGTTTGATCCTATTCGCCGTGAGATTGCACGTTTGTCGCTGCAGAAGCTGGTTATCGATGGCCGTATTCACCCTGCCCGTATCGAAGAGGTGGTAACCAAAACGAAAAAAGAGGTTGAGCAGGAGATCATGGAAATCGGAAAACGAACCATCATCGACCTGGGTATCCACAACATGCATCACGAGATGATCAGGCTCATAGGCCGTATGCGTTATCGCTCGTCGTATGGCCAAAACCTGTTGTCGCACTCCATTGAGGTGGCCAAGCTAAGTGCTACCATGGCTGCTGAGCTTGGGCTGAATCCCAAGCAAGCCAAACGTGCAGGTCTGTTGCATGACCTTGGTAAGATCGCCGAAAACGAAGAGGAGTTGCCTCATGCTTTGCTGGGGCTGAAACTGGCCGAGAGATACAAAGAACATCCGGACGTTTGTAATGCTATTGGTGCTCACCACGATGAGGTAGAGATGAAAACGCTGATAGCGCCTATCGTTCAGGTGTGTGATGCTATTTCGGGATCGCGCCCGGGTGCCCGCCGTGAGGTGGTGGAAGCGTACATTCAGCGACTGAAAAAGCTGGAAGAGATTGCCTTGAGCTATCCGGGTGTGGTGAAGACATACGCCATTCAGGCCGGTCGTGAGCTGCGTGTTATCGTGGGGGCAGACAAGGTTACGGATGCACAGGCCGACAGCCTTTCGTACGATCTGTCCAAGAAAATCCAGGAGGAGATGACTTATCCCGGCCAGATTAAAATTACGGTGATTCGGGAGACAAGAGCTATCAATTACGCTAAATAAAGGCGGGACAGACGCGTTGCAAACGCGCCCGGGATATTTCGTGCTTTATCCGGTTAACGGAAGACAATATCCTCAATGACTTTTTTTCCGACTTTGTTGTTGAGCCTTTTTACCAGTTCGGAGCGTTGCATCATGAGTTCCTGTCGCAGAGCCGGGATATCCACTTTCACGTAAAGTGTTTTGGCTTTTACCCTGAGATTTTCTGTGTGCGCGGCATACACGCCTCCCACAACCTCTTCCCATGAGTCGATGAGTGTTGTTTCCAGCAGCTTATCTTTAAAGCCATAAGCCCGGATAAGCTGTTCAATGGCCTCCTTGAGGCTGTACTGATTATCGCGTTTTATCATGCTGGTTCTCCGATAGTTCCGTTTTTCACAAAGAAAATTTTATGATCGATTTTAATTTTCTCAAAGATACCGCTTATCCTCAAAGGCTGGGTGTCGGTGATGAAGACCTGGCCAAAGTCTTCCTGGCTCACCAGTTCAACAATCTGCGACACACGTTTATCATCCAGTTTGTCGAAGATGTCGTCGAATAGTAAGATGGGTTTAAAACCTTTTTTTAGCCGCATGTATTCAAATTGTGCCAGCTTGATGGCTATTACAAAAGATTTCTGTTGACCCTGCGAACCAAACTTCTTCACCGGAAAGCCATTCATTTGAAAGGTAAGGTCATCTTTGTGAATTCCGCTGCCGGTATAACGCATGGCAAGGTCGCGTTGGACAGAATCTTTGAGAAGCTCGTTAAAATTTTTCTCTTCGAGTTGTGAGCTGTAGCTAATTTCCACTTGTTCGTTTTCCCGTGACAGATAACGGTAATAGCGGTCGAAAAGCGGGTTAAACTCTTCAAGAAACCGTTTACGTTTTTGGAATAGTGCTTCTCCGGGTTTCAGCAGCTTTTCGTCCCAAACGGCGAGTGAAAGTTCGTCAAAATAGTGCTGCTCTGCAAACTGCTTTAGTAAAACGTTGCGTTGCTGGAGAGCTTTGTTGTAGTCCAGCAAATCGGTGAGGTAAAATTTGTCAAACTGAGAGATGACCCCATCTATATATTTCCGCCTCACGTCGCTGCCTTCGTTGATCAGGTCGCGGTCGTAAGGTGAAATCATCACCAGCGGTATTTTCCCTATGTGATCCGAAAGGCGTTCGTAATCCTTTTTGTTGAAGCGGAACTGCTTCTTCCTGTTACGTTTCTGTATGCAGCTCACCTTGTCTTCCGTTGACTCCTGGTTGTTATAATAACCGTGCAGGGCAAAGAAATCCTGTTCATGCAAAATATTTTGTGAGTCGATGGAATTGAAGTAGCTTTTGGTAAATGAGAGGTAATAAATGGCATCCAGCACGTTGGTTTTTCCAGCGCCGTTGTCACCCACAAGGCAGTTTATCTTTTCGTTGAACTCAAAATCTGCTTCTTCGTAATTCTTAAACCGGGTTAACGTAAGGCGAGACAAATACATAAGTTGCGTTTCTTTTTGCGAATTTAAAAGTACAAAATTAAAAACCCTGACGACATAGCATAGGGTAAAAGCTGTTTTGATGGTCTTATATAAAAAGAGTCAGAATTTAATTCATTAAAAGATAGCTTTATGAAAAATATTATCACGAAAATGAGCGGCCTGATTTTGGTATTCTGGATAGTTAGTTCAGTATGGGCCGAACCAATGTTTGCTATTGGTACGCACTATGTGGCAGGAGCTGATTCCGCGCATTACAATACCTACCGGGGCAAAGTAATGGGCAAGTTGAATAATTTCCCGCTGGCGTATGCCGATATCACGGTTGAAGGTGAGAATACCTCAACGGTTTCAAACAGCCATGGTGAGTTTGTCATCAAAATCAGCAAAGAGAGTAAGGCTGAAAATATAATCATTTCCCATTTGGGATATAAGAACCTGTTGGTTCCCATCAGCAGGTTAAAACATCGACATAATCTACTCCGTGTTGAGCCTGTTGCAGTAGTTTTGAATCAGGTATATATACATCCCGGCCCGGTTGACCAGATTGTGAGAAATGTGTTGGAGAATATCGGGAAGAATTATCCCCAAAAACCCTATCAGATGACTGGCTTTTATCGTGAGTTTATCAAAAAAAGAAATCATTATGTTTCCTTGTCGGAAGCTGTGGTGGGTATTTATAAAGCATCCTACAAAAGTTTGCTTAACGACCAGATCAGGATTATCAAAGGACGAAAGGGCACCAATGTGAAACGTATGGATACCTTGTTGTTTAAATTACAGGGAGGCCCTGCTACCGGACTGTTGCTTGATATTATAAAGAATCCTTATGTTTTGCTGAATGGCAATATGCTGCTGCGGTATAAATTCAATCTTATAAATGAGGTGAGAAAGAATGATCATATTTACTATGTAATTCAGTTTGAGCCTATTAATAAAACAGGTGTGCCGCTTTATTCGGGTAAATTTTATATTGATGTAAACAGCTATGCGCTGGCCTCTGCCGATTTCTATCTGGAGCTGGACAATCCGGCAGCAGCGGCAAAACTGTTTATTAAAAAGAAACCTTTCGGTGCAAAGGTGACCCCAACTTCAGCACATTATATTGTGAACTATCACGAACAAAATGGCAAGTGGTATTTCAATTATGCCAAAGGTGAGGTAATTTTTAAAATCAAGTGGAAAAGACACCTGTTCTCATCGGTTTATGCCACCACCTTCGAAATGGCCATTACTGACAGGGAAGACCGGGAAGTAGTTCGTTATAAGCCGGCTGAACGTTTCAAACGAAATCAGATATTTTCGGAAACGGTACAGGCATTTTCAAAGAAGGATTATTGGGGAAAATATAATTACATCGAGCCCAACCAGTCTATTGCAAGCGCCATACGAAAATTCAAACGGATACTAAAAAAATAGATACGGTATGTATTTAATTTGTAAATAATACCGAACTTCACGGAAAATTATCTTTCGTATCCACAACGCTGACCGATGGTAAAATCTGAAGAAAAAAGTCTGCTTCTGCTCCTGAAAAATGGAGACATAAAGTCCTTTGAGTTTGTGTTCCGGTTTTATTACGAACCACTGCTTGGCTATGCACTCAGCATCATCAAAGTGGAAGCAGAGGCAGAAGAGGTTGTTCAGGAGTTGTTTTTGAAAATTTGGCGCGACCGGAGAAGATTAATAATAAAACATTCTCTCGCTGCCTACCTGTATAAATCAGTTTACAACCAGTGTTTGCACCGGTTACAGAAGGAAAAGTTATTGCAGGAGTATCAAAAATTTGCTTTGAAACAGCCTGCTACGGAAGTAAGTGCTGATGAGATATTGAAATATGAAGAATTGAACCGGAAGTTTTTTGAACTCATGGAGGCTTTGCCCGAACGAAGACAACTTATTTTTAAGCTAAACCGTTTTCAGGGACTGAAATACCGTGAAATTGCTGACCGGCTTTCCATATCTATAAAGACGGTGGAAGCAAATATGAGTAAAGCGTTGCAATATTTTAGGAGAAATCTTCAGGAATACAGACTTTAATATTCTTTTGATAATTGAGAAATTGCATAAATAGATGCCCCATGAAATATAAAATTATAAAAACATGAAATCGGAAAAAGAAATGCTGAAAAAAACCAGCCACATGTACAGCGCAAAAACCGATCGGGCATGGGCATCTTTTCAGGAGAATATTGCCGGTAAAGAAGAAAAAAAGCAGCTTGTTCAGAAGGCAATACATAGTCGTCCATTGCTTTTTAGAATTGCAGCGGCTTTCATCATCCTTTTGGGTTTGGGTTGGGGAATTCGTACATGGATGTACTCCCGGCAACATTCGGTTCAAACCGCTTGGAACCAGAAGTCAGTGTTATTACCCGATGGCTCTACAGTTTTCTTAAATGGCCACACCCGGCTCACGTATCCTGGTAAATTTTCAGCGAAAGCCAGGGTGGTAAGCCTTCAGGGAGAAGCCTTTTTTAAGATTAAGAAAAATAAGAGAAGAGCGTTCATTGTAAAAACGAAAAGCGCCCGGATAGAGGTGTTTGGTACCTCTTTTAATGTCAATGCCCCGGAAGGGCAAACCACTGTAGGTGTGCTGGTTAAAACGGGTGTTGTGGGGCTGTCAGACAAGGACAACCCGACCCATCCATTAATCCTGCATCCGGGAGAGTTTGGTTTATTAAAAGATAACAAAGCCGGTAAGTCGGCTGTTCCGGATATCAATTATTTATCGTGGCAAACGAAGGTCTTCCATTTTAAGCAGGAGACACTGGCAGGGGTAGTCAGGGTGTTAAACCGTGCCTATGCAAAGAATATCGTGTTGCCGGCAGATTCACTTCGGCATCTTCAGCTTACTTCAACCTACGAAAATGTTGACCTTGACACTATTCTGGAATCTATTTGTCTGACTTTTCATCTGAAACAGGAGAAGTTAGGAAATAAAATTATTTTGGGCCTAAAAAATTAGAAAGTAGTGAGCATTATCAAAAAGACAGGCTTGCTTTTTGCACTGTTGATGGGTATAAGCTTCATGGTTTATGCGCAGCAGGACATACTCAACCAGCCGGTTTCTGTTTCGTTTCATAAGCTAAGTGTTGATTCGGCACTGCGAATGCTGCAAAACAGAACCGGATTTAACCTGACCTATAATGCCCGTTTTTTACCTCAGGGAAAAGAGATGGATGCGAATTTCGATTCTATCCCGTTGAGTATCATTCTTGACAGCATTTTCGGAAATCCGCTATTGAGTTATAAAATTATTGACAGGCAACTCGTTGTGTTGGCTCAACCTAAAGTTGGTGATAGCACCTACGGACCGAATGCAACAATTTATAAGCGTTATTCGGGTAGGGTTGTGGAAGCCAAAACCGGGAAATCGTTGCCTTACTCTTCGGTAGGTATTCTGCACAAAGGTTTTGGTGTAATCAGTAACAAAGATGGTTTTTTTGTAATTCAGATTCCTAATGAGTTTAAAGGAGACACACTGGCCATTAGTTACATGGGATATTACCAAAAGAAAGCGCCCGTCTCTGTATTACAGACTTTTCAGACTTTCGGCTTACAGGAAAAGATAGTTTCTCTTCCTGAGATTTTAATCAGGAATACTTCAGCCAGGGGGTTGGTAAAAAAAGCTATCTCGAAAATCTCTTCCAATTATTATACCGAGCCCTTCACCATTCGCGGGTTTTACCGTGAGATTGTTAAAAAGAATAAAAGGTACATGTCATATACCGAAGCCTTACTTGATATTTACAAGCGTCCGCTTCGTCCTACGCTGTATCACGACCAGGTGATGGTTCTGAAAAAGCGAAAGTACACGGATATTTCCGGACGGGATACGGTAATGTTTAAACTTAAGGGTGGTCTGGACGCGATATTGCAGCTGGATTTGGTACGAAACCGACCTGATTTCATACTATTGAGCCGAATGAACAATTATGAGTTTGCCATGGAAAATATCACGATGCTGGATGGCCATTTGGTTTATGTCATTTCTTTCAGCCCCCGAACGGATAAGGTTTTGCCTGCACAGGAAGGCGAGATATATATCGATGCCACATCACTTGCCATGGTGCAAATACAATTTCATTATGCTCGTAAATCACTTCAAAAGATGAAAGTGCAATATGTTTTGAGAAGCAGTAGCAATGTGCATGCTTTTCCAGTTTTGGCAAAGTATCAGGTTTCGTATCAGCTGTTTAACGGGAAATATTACATCCATTATATTCTGGGAAACATCCGATTTCGTGTAAAACAAAAGCACCATTGGCTTCGTTCCATATTTGATGTGTCGTTCGAGATGATGAGTACCGATATCAACAATAGCCATCCCCTGCGTTTTGCTGCCAACGAAACAGTCAAAACCAACAAGGTTTTCTCTGATTTTACTACCGGATATGATATTCCCTATTGGAAAAATGCCAATATCATAGTTCCTGAGGCCGATATAAACCGGGTTTTGCAGGGTTTTAAAGAGAAAGATTTAAAAATTGAACAAAAGAAAAAGTAGTGCACTACTTCCCGACGGACTTTCTATCTTTTAAAATCGTCGAGAGAGGTGCTGATGGTGAAATAGTTGGGAGAGCCGGCCCGGTGGTAGGTCGATCGGGAATAGTTGATGCTGAAATGAGAAATCTTCAACCCCAGTCCCCATGAAAAGCCGGTCATACCCACACGCTGGCTAATGCTTAGCTCTTTGCGTCTGCGGTAGTTGTACGAACCACGAAGAATAAGATGTTTTCCCAGGATTAATTCGCCACCGACGATAAAATGGCGCAAAAGCCGGTCGCTGAATTTTGAAAAGCCGGTGAGTGCTATGGGTTTGCCCGTGAGGGGGTCGATACCTCCCGAAGGGCTTGTGCTGTTGTAGTAGCTGACATTCCATCGCTCTATGTGATCGTAAACAAAGACAAACCGGAAGGGAACATGCTCAAGTCTTTTGGAGAGTGCCAGCGACAGGTCGAAGGGGAGGGGTGCGGTTTTGGTTCCGGGAACATAAGGTTTCAGTTGAAGTCCTATGTTGGCCCCTGTGAGTGAGAAGATCCAGTTGGAGGCACTTTTGTAAGTTCCGGCTACATCCACAGCCAGGCCGAAGGAGTTGTAAGCTTCGTAATAGGAATAAATGAGTTTGCCCGTGGCCCCTATGGAAAAGCGGGAGCTGAGTTTTCGCCCCCAGCCTATGTTCAGCGCATAATCGGCAGCGCCGAAAGTGCCGCCACGGTTGCCGGCATTATCGGCGTAGTCGAATTTTCCATAATTCATAAACTGCATGCCGATGAGAAAGCTACCTGCCTTGTTGAAAGTGTGTGAAAACTGAACCAGACCGTAGTTGAAACCTGCGAAATAGTTGACATAAGCCAGCGACAGGTCGTTGTTCATCTCCGGGTTGATTAACGAAGGGTTGGCAAACGCAATGTTGATGTCATTATCGTCGATGGCGGCCACGTTGCTGCCCAGTGCAGCGAGGCGTGCAGTAACCGGTTCCTGAAGGAACGAAAAGGCATAATTTCCATAGCCTTGTCCACGGGAAAGTGCCGGAAAAAACAGCCCTGCCAACAGAAGAAATAAAATGGTTTTATGCTTCACAGATTCTTTGATAATGAGATAACGGACAGAATTCATAATTATTTTGAAACCGGAACAAACCTACAAAAATTCGGGGAACCAAACGGTAAGGGTTTTGGCTAAAACTTAATGAAGATTTTCTTGTGAACGTGTGAGAAGGCCTTTCAAAGAAATTTTATCAGTCATCAATAATGTAATTCAGGTAGTTTTCGCGGTGAACGGAGGTAAATACTGTATTGGGATAAGCTTTTTTCCATTGTTGCGGGATCCGATTTTTAACATTTGGATTCCATTTTATTTCAAAAGCTTTCAGACCCGTATCAGATTCTTCAACCCAATCTATCTCCTGCTGACTTTTGTGCCTCCAGAAATAGTTGTTGACATACAGTCTGTGGTATGTCTGGTATTTCGTGCGTTCGCTGATAAAGTAATTTTCCCACAGTTTGCCGATATCATCCCGTGAATTGAGAGGATTAAAGTTTGAAATGATGGCATTTCTGATTCCATTATCAAAAAAATACCATTTTGCTTTTTTGGTAATTTCATTGTCAAGGTTCCGGCTAAATCCTGTAATTTTCTGGATAATAAATACTTTTGATAGTAAATCAAGATAACGTTCCACCGTATTCTTACTTATCTGCAATTCTTTTCCAATTCCCTCCAATGATATTTCTGAACCGGTTCTGAATGCTATGATCTTTAATAAATTGACAATCTTATCCCTCTTTTTAATACCTTCAAATGCGATGATATCTTTTAAAAGATAGGCATTTATCAGGCCTTTCAGATACTCTGTTTTCTCTTTTCTCTCCTGAAGGTGTACCAATTCAGGATATCCGCCAAATATCAGTCGTTCTTCAAGGTTTGACAGCGTTGTGGGATAATCTTCCTTTGCGGAAAATTCCATTTGGGCCAGTGGAAACAAAAAATACTCAATTTTCCGGCCAACCAATGGTTCGCCGACCTGGTTATTCAAATCGAAAGAAGAAGATCCCGTTGCCAGAATTTTAAGCCCCGGGATCGTATCTATCATCAGTTTTAGCTTCAAACCTATTTCGGGGATTGTCTGGGCTTCATCAATTATCAAGAGTTGTTTTTTTCCGAGTAAGCGTTTGTAATGTGCGGTACTCCGGTATTTTAGTAATTCTTCATGTTCAATATTTTCACCATTGAGCAAGAGGTATTCAACATTCATCCTTTCAATAATCTTTTTTATAAGTTCGGTTTTCCCAACACGTCTCGCCCCATAAATCAGAATCACTTTGTTTTTGGAGGATAAGTCATTGATTACGTTCTCTTCTATTGCTCTTTTTTTGTATTCCATTGCCTCAGTAGGTTGATAAGTCCCTGCAAAAATACAATAAAAATTGGTATTTCCGTCAGTTGACTGACGGAAATACTATCTTTTCCGTCAGTTGGGTGACGGAAAAGCTGTAAAAAGCTATTTCTTTTATTACTTCATCTTCATCCGGAATAAGTTTGACCAAAAATTCTTTCTTAAAATTGTCTGATTATTTAAACTGTTTTCAGCTGTGAACTGCTTTACTCACGAATTGTTTAATTCGCAATCCCGCCTGAACGACTTTTTCAGTCGGACAGGTTTGAAATATTGAACATAGCAGCGAATTGGAACACGGCTATAGTCCTTTGTAAGAAAGTTTAAAAGATTTTAGTACCTTTGTGATACAGATTGAAGCAATTCACAATAGGGATTATTCCGTTGTGAAGACATTCAAGGCTGTCCGCCAATGGTGAATCGCCTTTTTCATTTCCGATTTTAAAGTCTCTTTCTGTTGCTTGTTATATAGTGTGAATTTCAATTGTTTCGCAATAGCGCATTAGTCAGAAAACGTTAAGTTCGAGGCTTGCTAAGCTTTGAGTGTTAGGAGTTTACTAATGTAAATGACTAATACTCAAAGCGAGCGTAACAGCCTGTCCCGATTGAATAGGGAAAGAAATTGACGTTTTCCGGTAAGCACTATTTATAAATTTTGTTTCCTAATCAAATTCAATGCACTTCCCGATTTAAACCATTCAATCTGGTTTTCGTTGTAAGTGTGCTGTGCCATAATCTCATCCATGGTACCATCAGTATGGTGGATGATCACTTTCAGGTCTTTGCCAGGAGCAAAGTCAGCCAACCCTTTCACGTCGAAAGTGTCGTCTTCCTGAATTTTGTCGTAGTCGGCCTTATCGGCGAAAATCAACGCCAGCACACCCTGTTTTTTCAGGTTCGTTTCGTGAATACGGGCAAAGGAACGTACCAAAACGGCCTTCACGCCAAGGAAACGCGGTTCCATGGCGGCATGTTCGCGTGAGGAGCCTTCGCCGTAGTTTTCGTCACCAATGATAATGGAACCCACGCTGTTGTCACGATAATCCTGAGCAGCTGTAGGAACGGGCTT
>VAPK010195414.1_pt1 | contig 13027 bp, 11 predicted proteins | sample 3395031 | NCBI WGS metagenome assembly VAPK01 (sample SAMN08290443, study PRJNA428436) | hydrothermal vent metagenome | isolation source: Deep-sea hydrothermal vent chimney 1 | place: Pacific Ocean: Juan De Fuca Ridge | reverse complement strand
TGTTGAACTTCCTGATTTAAGCAAACCGGTTCCTAAAGATGCGAATCACATCCATATGGGAGATGGATCGACGTGCAAAACGATCAAACTCTCTGCTGGTAAACACACGATTCGGACTTTGTTTGCCAAGGGAAACCACATGCCTTATACGCCCGCACTTTCAGACACAATAGTCATCCTGGTTAAATGAGGCTCTGACAATGAAATATTACAGGAGGCCATACTTTCCGGCTTCCTGTAAATTTCTTCTTAACTTTTTAAGGGGGGAACTATGATCAATCGAAAAAAGAATCCCTTGTTTAATCGACCGAGGTTCTTGAGTGCCCCAGGATTAATTTTTGCTTTAGCACTGTTAATTCCGTCCCCGGCCTTCACCTCCGCCGATATGTCAGGCATCTCTATATCCATCGAGTTACTCAATAAGGAGAATATTTTCCTCGCTCAGCATGGAGGGCCTCCCGAAGGGAGAGGACCCAGACATGGCGGTCGGGGAAAACATTGCTCTGAAATGGGTCACGAGAAAGATTGCTCTGGTGGCAAGGGCATACGCCACCGGGGCGGCATGGGGATGCATCATGGGGATGAATCAAGTAGCTCCGCCCAATGTCCCGAGGCCAGATCCACGAGAAAAGCACCGGGTGAGTTTTACAATCGCGTCAATCCGCTGGAAAACTCTTCAGACAATATTGAAAAAGGCCGAGCGTTATTTTTTGTAGACATACAACCGACTTGCGTCATGTGTCATGGAAGTAAAGGAGATGGCGCCGGAGGGTTCGCCGCTGACATGAATCCGACGCCAAGAAATTTTACCTGCTCAGAAACGATGAAAGACATTCCAGACGGACAACTCTTCTGGGTCATCCAAAACGGTTCGCCAAATACCGGGATGCCACCTTTTCAAGGTTTACAGGATGAGCAAATCTGGCAACTGATTCTTTTCATACGGAGTCTTGCGAAATAAAAAATTTTGCACGACAAGTTAAAACTATTCAGGGCAAGGTCATGAGGATTGGGGTTGCAATGAAACCCGGTCCTGACACTAAAAGGCGTTGTTCATAGAAAAACTCAATCTCATTTTTACAATAGAGGCAAGTTGTGGAATCTCAAAAAAGTGACCCATTATCAGAAGAAGCGGAAGAACAAATCCGTAAGAGTACTGAAGAGTATATTGTTCTTCATAATGTAGCGAAGGCCCTTCAATCAACGGAGGGCATGGAAAAAATGCTGCAAGGAGCCATTAAGGCCATTGTCGAATATGGGGAACTCAAGGTCGAATATAAAGCAGGAATATTTTTGGTGGACGAGGAAAAACGGGTTCTGAATCTGTTCACCTGGATCGGCGAATTTTCAGATGAGTTTCTTGAGTCTGAAAAGGTGGTTCCCTATGGCGAGTGTCTTTGTGGGCGAGCGGCGGAATCAGGAGAAATGATCATCAGCAACAATTGTTTTTCAGATAAACGCCATGACAATATATTTGACGACATGAAAGCGCATGGGCACTACATCGTTCCGCTTAAAACAAGGAATCGACTGGTGGGCATTTTATTTCTTTATACCGATCCCGATCCGCCCTGGTTCGAACGTAACCAGGAGATACTCTTGTCCATGGGAAGCCTGATCGCTGATGCCATTGAGCAAAGGGAAGGAGAGGAGCAAATCCGAATCAAGAATGAGGAACTTCATGAATTGAATAAACTAAAAAATAAGTTTCTCGGCATCGCCTCGCACGATTTGCGTAACCCGCTTTACCTGATCCGTTCTTTTAGCGAAATATTGATTGGCGGGTCCATTGGAGAAATCAATGAAAAGCAAAAGAGACTCCTGGAAAAGATATTCAATTCCAGTGAATTCATGAGGGCGCTCCTTGAAAACCTGCTTGATATTTCAAAGATCGAGAGCGGAACGATCGAACTCGACAAAACGGTGCAAGATATTAATGTGACCACTAGAAAACAGATGGAATTATTCGAGCTCCTCGCCGAGAAAAAACAAATACAACTTCATCTGAAAATGGAGGAAATACCTCCTTTTGCTTACGATAAAAATGCGGTGGTTCAAGCCATCGGGAATTATATTGGCAATGCTATAAAATTCTCCCCAGAAAATATTAATATTTATGTTTCTACGGAAAGCCAGGACAACACCCTCAAATTTTCAGTTCGGGATGAAGGTCCAGGAATATCCCAGGAGGATCAGAAGTTGTTGTTCGGCGAGTTTCAGACTTTAAGCGCAAAACCCACCGGCGGGGAAAAGTCTACGGGACTGGGTTTGGCGATTGTAAAAAAATTGATCAAACTTCATGGGGGAGAAGTCGGGGTCTTAAGCGAATTGGGCAAAGGGAGCACATTTTTTTTCACGCTCCCTTTAAATTAAATGAGGGAGTATAATCTCTTTTTTAAAATCCGAATTAAAAGAAACAAATGTTAATCATGTTGAGGAGGGGGATCATGAAATTGTCATTTATGGATTCTGATGAACATCATTCGAGGATTATTTTTTTATATTTCCTTTTTATTTCCTTAATCATGCCACATTTAGCGACGGCGGGGAGCGGAGAGAAAACCGAACAACTGATTCAAAATCAGTGTTCGTCCTGTCATAAGTTTGCAGGAAAACACGAATCCAAGTTTAATTTAAAAGGCCCCGATCTCATGTGGGCGGGCAACAAATATCAACGCCCGTGGTTGATCCGCTGGTTGACCGGCAAAGAAGAGAATCTTTACCCCAATGGATTTCGATGGGATATCTCCAGAGACCAGATCAAACACCCTGTTCTGTCGGAAGCTGTGGCCAACGATGTAGCGGACTATTTTGAAAAACATTTTCTTGATTCTAGAATTAAAAAAAGTTTTGTCGACCTTTCGACCTTCACAGAACAGGAGTCCCAGTTTGGGGCGGTCATTTTCAAGCAATTTTCCTGTCTGGGATGCCATCAGATCAAAGAGGACGGTAAAATAATTGGCGGTCCTGTCAGCGCCAATCTTTATGACTCAGGAAACCGATACAATTTGGACTGGTTGACTGCGTTTGCGGCGAACCCGCAGGATTTCACTCCCCACAGCGGTGAATATCTGGCTGACATCAGCATGCTGGGAGCGCGATATATCATCGGTCATTTGATGACTTTAGGCGTTGAGGATTTTAAATATTTTGAGCCCTGGAAAGCAGAACCGTTCCAGAAAGCCGACGTCAAGCGCGGAGCCACGGTTTACCGGGAGTATTGCGTTCAATGCCACGGGCCTAAAGGCGAAGGCGATGGACCAGGAGCTCTCGGACTGGAACCAAAACCCGCAGTGCATGCAAAAATGGCGCTCAATGATTTTCCGGAAGACTATCTTTATAATCTGGTTTATTACGGCGGAAAAACAGTGGGCAAATCGCCGAACATGCCCGATTGGGGGATGACCATCGGTGAGCAGGGCGTGGCAGACGTCATCGCCTATATGAGAGCAACCTTCAAAGGCGGGGAACAAATGGCTGCCGTTCCGGGGAAAAAAGCGCAGGGTGACTGTCCACAAAAACGCAACACCAAAGCGGTTTCGTTCAAATACAAGAATAAGAAAAACCCACTGAAGCCCACACCCGCCAACCTGAAAGCGGGAGAAGCGCTATATCAGAAAACGGCCAAGCCCATGGCCTGCAAGCTCTGTCATGGAAAAAAAGGCAATGGAAAGGGTCCTGGGGCGGCGGGAGTCACCCCCAAGCCGCGAAACTTCACGTGTTCCACGACCATGAAGGATATTTCCGATGGACAAATGTTCGGCGTTATCAAGGCAGGCTCTCCGGGCACCGCCATGCCGGCCTTCAAAAACCTTAAGGACAAACAAGTCTGGCAGTTGATTCATTATATTAATAGTTTTTCGAACTAAAATTTTTAATATCAGTTCAAGAGGCACAACATGAAAAATCTGGATATTCTTAAAATCAGCCCTTCCAACATTGCAACTTTGATAGCGGTTTGCTTTATTTTCCAATGGTCATTAGCATTTTCCGCTGATGGGAATGAACTGGGCAAACGGCTGGTGGAGGAACAATGCTCTGCCTGCCACAAGTTTAAAGGAAAGGCTGAATCCAGATTTAATTTACAAGCTCCCGCCCTGATGTGGGGCGGGAGTAAGTTTCAGAAAGATTGGCTGGTTCGATACCTCACGGGAAAGGAAGACACTCTCTATAAGAAAGGCTACCGATGGGATAAATCCCGAAAACCCATTAAGCATCCGGTTGTGACCCAAAAAAAAGCGGAAGCCATCGCCGATTATTTTAGCCAGAAGTTGAATGACCCCAGGGTGAAAAAAAATGCTCTGGACCTCTCTCACTTCACTGAAATGGAAGCTTCATTAGGAGAAAAGATTTTCAAGGAACACTCTTGCATCGCCTGCCATCAAATCAATGAAGATGGCAAAGCCATCGGAGGTTCACAAAGCACATCATTTCAAAATGCGGGAAAGCGTCTTAAAGTAGACTGGGTTCACCGATTCAATTTTGACCCGCCCGACTTTGTACCGCACAGCGGCGAATTTGTCGCCGATGTCAGTGAACTTGGCCTGCGTTACGTCACGGGATACATCATGACTCTGGGCGTTGACGATTTTAAATTTTACGAACCCTGGAAGGATAAAATATTTAAAAATGCCAGCGTCAAACGCGGCGGGCATTTATATAAAGAATACTGCGCCCAGTGTCATGGAATGACCGGCAAAGGAGATGGTCCGGCGGCGATGGACCTCAAACCCAAACCCGCCATCCACGCGAAAATGGCCATTGATAAAGAACCGCTCGATTACCTTTTCAACGTCATTTATTACGGCGGCAAGAATGTCGGCAAATCTCCGCTCATGCCGTACTGGGGCTTGACCCTCAAACCACAAGGGGTGGCAGACGTTATCGCATACATGAGAAAAACCTTTACGGGCGGTGAGCAAGTCGCCAAAGCCACGCCCAAAGGAAAAGCCGCGACCCAATCGCGAGCCTGCCCGCAGGTCCGCAAAACGCATCGTGCGCCAGGCAATATTCACGACATGAAAAATCCTCTGGAAACGTCCGCAAAGAACCTGAAAAAAGGCAAGATCCTCTTTCAAAGCCGAGCCAAACCTCTGGCGTGTAAACATTGCCACGGTTTGAAGGGAGATGGAAAGGGATATAAGGCCGTCAACATGGTTCCCCTGCCACGAAATTTCACCTGTGCGGAAACCATGAATAAAATCACCGATGGGCAAATGTTCTGGATCATCAAAAATGGTTCGAAAAATACCGAAATGCAGGCTTATGACAAGTTGAAGGACAACCACATCTGGCAGTTGATTCTTTACATTCGCCAGTTCACAAAATAACGGAGAGTTTCAGACATGTACCAAAGATTTGAGAAAATAAAAAACAACGGCAGAAAAATTATCGTGATTCTTTCTCTTTTGACTTTGAGTGGCCTTCTTCCCATACAGGCAGTGGCTCAGGAGGATTGCCCGCAGGAAAGAAAGACCAAGAGCGCTCCGACAAAATTCATCAAGATGAAAAACCCTCTTTCTCCAGATGCCGCCAATATACAGGCAGGAAAGGATCTGTATCACGGGAAAGCGAAACCGATTGCATGCAAAGTCTGTCATGGAGTTAAAGGCGATGGAAAAGGAGATCCAGATTTTGCCAGCACACCCAATCCGAGAAATTTCACCTGCGCAAAAACCATGGACGGCCTGCGTGACGGACAGTTGTTCTGGATCATCAAAAATGGATCAAAAAATACTTCCATGTTTGCCTTTTCGGGCCTGTCGGATGATCAGGTTTGGCAGGTGATTCTCTACATTCGCCAGTTCGCGAAATAAAATTACTTTAAATTAAGGAAATCATAAATTTCCTTGAATAGTTTTGGAGATACAAATGACAAAAAAACGCATTTTAATTATTGGCGGCGTGGCCGGAGGAGCGACTGCGGCGGCCCATGCCAGAAGGCTATCGGAGGAGGCTGAGATCGTGATGTTTGAGCGCGGACCTCACGTTTCCTTCGCCAACTGCGGACTGCCCTATTATATCGGTGGAGAAATCACTGATAAGGAAGACTTGCTCGTGCAAACCCCGGAGGGACTTCGCTCCAGGTTCAATCTTGACGTGCGCGTCCTGTCTGAAGTCATCGCCATCGACCCTTCCAACCAGAAAATTGAAATTTTTGATTCCAGTTGCGGAAAAAAATATTGGGAAGTTTATGACGATCTCATCCTGTCTACAGGAGCCTCTCCCTTAAAGCCCCCAATTCCGGGAATTGATTTAGACGGGCATTTCACGGTTCGAAATATCCCGGACATAGAAGCCATCAGTGCCTGGATCAAAAATCACAAATCCCAGAAAGCGGTCGTGGTGGGAGGTGGTTTCATTGGCCTGGAAATGGTCGAGCAACTTCATCGCCTTGGGTTAGAAGTCACCCTGATAGAAGCTCTGCCCCAGGTCATGGCTCCGCTGGACCCGGAAATGGCGGCCTGGCTCCATCAAAAATTGCGCGACAAAAATGTCGAGTTGCATTTGAATGACCCGGTTTCTAAATTTGATGTTCCAACACCTGAAGAAAAGGCCCAGGCTTCTATCATCGAGTTAAAAAGTGGAAAACGCATTCCGGCGGATGTGGTCATTCTCGGTCTGGGAGTTCGACCGGAAATAAAGTTGGGCAAGGACGCTGGCCTGGAAATTGGAGAAAGAGGCGGTTTTCGAGTCAACGATTTTCTTAAGACCAGCGCCCCTCACATCTGGGCCATTGGAGACGCCATCGAAGTTCGCGATTTTGTAACTGGTGGCTGGACTCTGATTCCGCTTGCAGGACCTGCAAATCGTCAAGGGAAATTTGTTGCCGAAAACATATTCGGAAATTCAATGAAATATCCGGGAACTTTAGGAACATCCATTTTACGTTTGTTTGATCTCGCAGTGGCCAGTACCGGAGCCAACGAAAAAACCTTAAAAAAAATGAACATCCCTCATGACGTGGTCCACCTGCACCCACCATCTCATGCCACCTATTATCCGGGAGCATCCCGCTTGACCATGAAAGTCCTGTTCGATCCACAAACAGGAAAACTATTGGGCGCTCAATTCATTGGCAAGGACGGGGTGGACAAGCGCATCGACGTTTTTGCCACGGCTTTAAAAGCGGGGATGACGGTCCACGATTTGGAAGATCTGGAGTTGGCCTACGCGCCTCCATTTGGGTCGGCAAAAGATCCTATTAATTTGGCTGGAATGGTTGCGGAACATGTTGTCAACGGCGGGGTTCAAAATTGTCAATGGCATGAAATAAAACGACTGGACCCGAAAAAGGCAGTTGTCCTGGATGTGCGCGACGAGGACGAACGCGACGAGGGGCATATCCCCGGTTCACTGCACATCCCCTTGCCCGAACTGCGTACGCGGTTTGCAGAGTTACCCAGGGAACGGGAAATTATTATTCATTGCCAAACCGGCCAGCGCTCTTATTTTGCCTACCGTTTTTTAGTTCAACAAGGCTATAAAGTTAAAAACCTTTCCGGTTCTTATTGCACCTGGAAAACCGCGAACGGTCATGGGGAAAATTTTTAAAGAAATTTTTTGGATGACGTGCCTCAACAAACGAAATAAAAATCGACGTAAGGATTCGAATGAACAAGAAAAAACTGGATCTAATGGCTAAAGACTTGAATAACGACTACCCTTGCAGTCCGCGCGAAATGTTGGGGGGATTCGTGATTTTGGCGCGTTGTTTAGAAAAGTGCAGAGCGTTTCTTGTTGGAACCCATGGCGACTATAATTTCTGGCCCTGTTCGTTATGCGCGGAGTTCGAGGCGTTCACGGGAATCGACCATGACAAATTAAAAGACTTCGCGGCCACGGGAGCAAACGATGAAGAAGTCGCCCGATGGGTCAAGTCTCAATCCAAAGTAAAGGATAAAATGGAAATCATTCGCTGGAATAACAAAATGCGTGACATGCGGATCAGCGAAATGCCCGATCAGGCACAGGATTTTTTAGAATCCTATATCCTGAAAAACCTTCCCAAACCACACCGCCCGGTCTATGTCTGGTTTGATGTTTTTGACATTGAAGAAAAAAGGCTGTGATGGAACTGGTCAGTCCCTGAATAATCTTGACACCTTCACCAATAATTTAGCTCCAAGCCTTGAACTACTCTGCACTCAGGCAGGTGGCAATAAACAGCAGATCATCATTCTCCCAAAGTTTTCCTCGCGTAAAAATGAAGGATTGATCGATGAGGAAGAATATAGCGTCAAAATATTCTCGGCGATTTATAATCGGATGCTTAAAGGTTGCAAACCTTCAAACCAATGCGAACCAAGAGTTGCTTTCAGCAAGGGAAATATTTAGTATATATCCTGTTTATCAAATTCATTCCAGACAGCTCCAGCATGTGGAAGGTAGGGACTAAGTAGCGGGCGAGGGACAAAAAATTACTAAATTAAACTGGTTGTAACAGATGAAAAAATGGGTCATCATTTTTTTGATATTTTTTTCAGGTTGCTATTCTCCAAAGCTCATCAAGGAATCGGATTTGTATTTGAGCGAGTATGTTCTTGAAGCGCATTACCTTGAAGTTTATCAGCGATTGGTTCAGGGGTTTGGCATTTGCAGGGAAAATCCATTTGAGAGCAATATCGATGAAGATAAAAAAACCGGTTATTTTAGCGTTTATGAAAAAAACCCCGGTTTGGGGCGTAACAAACCTTTAAAGGGCGTCGGTTGGATTGAGATCTCATATCGGTCTAAATTTTTAACAGATGTGCATATAGGGGCTGAAAGATTCTACGAAGAAAAATACCTTGGAAAAGAAAGAGCATTAACCAAACGCTGGCTTCGCTGGGCGCAGGGCGCCATAGTTCGTTCTTGTGCGGATAGCCAGTTTCCCGATGCTCGTCAAAAACTTTTACAGCAAGAGAAAGGGTAATTGATAATCACCGACAATCATTTTTAAGATTTGGCCTTTGTGACTTTTAACTTTTCTTCTGCAAACATTTTCTGAATTTCGACATTCCCCGGTGCCAGCTCCATCGCCTTTTGATAGCTGGACAATGCTTTTTTATTTTCCCCTAAAACGCTATACGATTTAGCTAACCTCAACCAACCTTGCAAATCATTCGGTTCTTTCTCTAATCGCGTCGCCAGGCGTTGCACCATTTTGCCGATAAATTGATCGCGTTCCTCAGAAGACATTTGATTGGCCGATTGAACATCTCCCACAGATAACGCCGAAGGCAGGGACTGCGGAGTCCGCAGTGGCTGAAGTTTCTTTGGTAAGACAGGCGCTTCAATACCCAGTTTTGACGCGGCAAGGTTTAACTTTTCTCCAGCCTTTCTCCGCCAGGAGGAATCTTGAGCGCCTTCCTGGGCGAGTTTTAACCAAACGTCATACGCCTCCTGAATTTTTCCATCCTGAAAATCGGCGAGCGCCAGGTTGTACTTCACGCCGGGGTGATTGGCTTCGATGTTTTTGGCCTTGAGAAAAAATTTTCTGGCTTCGGACGTGACTTTGTCATTGGCAAAGGCAACTAAAGCTTCCCCGAAAAAAACATGGATTCCCGCATCATCAGGAGAAAGAGCGAGTGCTTTGTCAAAAGCCTCAAGGGCTTTTTCACGGTTTCCCGTCACCGCATAAGATCGGCCCAGTAAGGTCCAGCCCGCAACATCTTTCGGGTTGCTACTCAGCTTCATGGCTAATTTGGAATTCAATTGATCCAGTGGCAATGCCATGGAAGATTTGTCCGGGCCGGGCGCCGATGGAGAAGCAAATTTTCGGAAAGAAACAGTTTCCCCCCGTTCCTCCCCCGGCTGGCTAAATTTTTCTGAGGATATAATTTGGGAATAAAAAATATAGATTAAAAGGGGAATCGTCACCAGCAACAGAATTCCCCAGAGGGTCTTTGAGTTGTTCAAGGGGGACACATCTGGTTTGGAATCTTCTGACATGACGGTTCCTTAATTTTTTGAATGGTGGAATGACCAGAAATCGGGCTCAACGTTGAAAGACCTGGGCTAGGCTTGCCTTTAAGTTACAGCAAAATTCGCACCAAAATATTTGTTTTATAAAACTGGGGTTTTATCATGAAGTTGTGAAATCAAATTTTATGCATGAACTCATTTATTTATCTTTTGCTATAACAAATTCCCATCGGTAGTAGATTTGCCGGACTCCGACACCGGGTCCATTTTTTAGTAGGACTCCTTTCCAGAATCCACTTTAATTTTCCAAAAGGTCAAACTTTTCTCCTCCGTACCCTCAAAAACCTTAAGAACCCCTTATCGCAATCAAATTTTCTTTCATGTTTACAATAGGTTAGATAGAAAGTCCAGCCAAGGATACAGGTCACTTTCCTATGTGATCCACACCCTGCCAGATAAGCGCAATTTTATATACACTTTAATGAATCCACTATCAATAAGAGGGTTTAATTGTCAATTTTACACTTAAAAAATAATGATAAGTGTGGATTTTATCAATAGAAGCATAAAATTACCGCAATATTTAACAAAAAAAGATAAACAAATTTATGATAGTGCAAATAAATTTACCACGAAATCCTGCAAGGTATTGTTTTTTTTGAGTGTTTCATTTTGGTTTGAAATTTGCTTATAAATTTCAACCAAATCAAGTATTTACCCAAAAAAGTATTGACCCATTATGGCACTGACAATCAAAAGTTTTTTAGCTTACCTTTTGCCTGCTTTTTTGATCTGGGTTGGGTATTTGGCCCAGAGAAAAATTTTGGAGAAGCGAAATTTAGCTCACCGGGATCAGGAGCGCGAAGCCGGACTGATAGAACCTTCTTCCCTGCACCCCATCATCGACCCCGTTCAATGCGTTGGATGTGTGGCCTGCGTGAATGCCTGCCCTGAAGAAAATGTCCTGGGAATGATACGCGGAAAAGCTGAGTTGATCGGCCCCACTCATTGCATCGGTCATGGGGCTTGCAAGGTGTCCTGCCCCATGGGGGCTATTACCCTGGTATTTGGGACCGAAAAACGGGGAGTAGACATCCCTTTTGTCGAGCCAAACTTTGAAACCAATGTTCCAGGAATTTTTATTGCCGGTGAACTGGGTGGCATGGGGCTCATCAGAAATGCCGTGACTCAGGGCAGGCAAGCAGTGGATTCCATTCTCAAATTGAACGGTATCGGTAAAGGCGACCTTTTGGACCTGGTGATCATCGGCGCCGGTCCCGCCGGGTTTTCCGCCTCTTTGGCGGCAATGGAGCACAAACTTCGTTCGGTGACTCTGGAACAGGAAACATTGGGGGGAACGGTTTCGCATTATCCGCGTGGAAAAATCGTCATGACTTCCCCTGTTGATCTCCCTCTTTTTGGCAAAACCAGGTTCAAGGAAACCACTAAAGAAGCTCTGCTCGAATTTTGGCAGGGAGTTGAAAAAAAGACAGGCGTCAAAATCAACTATATCGAACGGGTAGAATCCGTGACCCGCCAAGATAATTTCATTGAAGTAAAAACTCAGCGTGCCACCTACAAAACACTGGGAGTCCTTTTGTCAATTGGCCGACGAGGCACTCCAAGAAAACTCGGAGTTCCTGGGGAAGAGCTTTCCAAAGTCGTTTATCGCCTCATTGATCCTGAGCAATACAAAGGCCAGCACGTCCTGATCGTTGGCGGTGGAGACAGCGCCTTGGAAGCCGCAACCAGCATTGCGGAGGAGGCGGGAACAACGGTCACTCTGTCTTATCGCAGTGAATCCTTCTCACGCGCCAAACAAAAAAACCGAGATAAGGTCGCCCATATGGAAGCAAAGGAAAAGTTGAGTGTATTGATGAAATCCAACGTCAAATCCATCACTGAGGACAAGGTGGCAATCGATCATGCAGGACAGGTCCAGGAAATCAGCAACGATGCCATCCTCGTATGTGCCGGCGGAATTCTTCCGACTCCTTTTCTTAAAGAAATTGGAATCACCGTTGAAACCAAACATGGAACGGAATAATTTATGAATCTTCCAAATTCAGCGAATCCGAAAAACCGAATCATCTCTTTAACAAACGTGAGCGTTTTGGTTCTGTCTTTTGCAATTAATTTTTCTCTCTGCCATGCCGGAGACATGGATACGGCAAAAGCCGCGGCCCGCGTGAGGGATTTCACCAGGATGGCTGAACTGTTAGAGCCATTGGCAAAGCATGGAAATTCCGAAGCTCAGTATCAATTAGCAAGTTTATTGCGGTCGGGGAAAGGCGTTCCCAGAGATTATGAACAGGCCATTAAATGGCTAATGCGTGCAGCTGCCCAAGACAATTTAAATGCTCAATACACCCTGGGCGTCATGCATGAAAATGGTTGGGGGGTTGAGAAAAGTGAGCAAGAGGCGATGGAGTGGTTCATGGCGGCCGCGGCAAAAGATCATGTGATGGCCCAGCGCAAACTGGATAGAAAAGAGAAAAAACAGAAACTCCTCAAAACTGACCCTGCCCTGATAGCTAAAGAGAATTTATTACACTTCGCCACTATTGGCGATATTGAAAAAATCAAAGCAATGCTCAAGAAGAAAACAAATGTCAACGTCGCGGACGAAAAAGGGTGGACTCCTTTGATGCTCGCGTCGGAGCAAGGGCATCTGGATATCGTTAAAGTCCTGTTGAACGCGGATGTGGATATTCAGGCAATCGACAAGCGTGGGGATAATGCCTTATTGATTGCGACTGGCAAAGGACACTTGTCTGTCGTGACCTGTCTCCTGAATACGAATGGAAACCCCAATGTTCAGGATAAAAATGGCAATACGCCTTTGATCCTGGCCACTCAAAAAAGCGATCAAAAACTGGTCACCCTCTTCTTGGCTCAAGGGGCTGATGTTGAATTGAAAAACAAAAATAACCTGTCCGCAGTACAAATCGCAAAAACAAAAAAATATAAGGACATTTTAAAGCGTCTCTCTTCAGCCCAACAATTACTAACCGCCAAAGCCGCTGTACTTGCTGAAGACTTCCCAAAGGCCATTCAATTAATAAACCCACTTGCCAAAGAAGGTCATTCCGAAGCCCAGTTTCAATTATCGGTTTTGTAC
>VAPK010733226.1_pt1 | contig 13028 bp, 13 predicted proteins | sample 3395031 | NCBI WGS metagenome assembly VAPK01 (sample SAMN08290443, study PRJNA428436) | hydrothermal vent metagenome | isolation source: Deep-sea hydrothermal vent chimney 1 | place: Pacific Ocean: Juan De Fuca Ridge | reverse complement strand
TGGTCTATAAGACGCATCCCAGTATGCGAGAAGCAACCACGCGCCGAGCATAATTTCTACAATAATTCTAAATGCGAAGTTTTTCCCTGTTATGAAGGGGAGGAACATGTCCGATGATACAAAAAATGGGATAAACGGAATAATAAATACTCCCATGAGGAGTATTTTCTGTAAAATCTTTTGTATGTTCATTATATGCAAATATATCACAGTGGCATGCAAAAACCTATGTTTAAACACTCCCACTTGTGGGTAAAAAGATTATCTGGTAATCCTAAATTTACAATCCTAACATAACCATGGTGAGGTATATTTTATATTACATAAAAGACCAGAAATATAAAAACTTTTACTCTAAATACTCCACACACCATAAACTACTAATAAATAACACGAATAAACTACCAAAGAAGCGGTAAATCTAGTAAGATACTAAACAAATGGATAATTTACATATAAAAATATACTCCCTTCTTCGTAAAAGTGAGAAATTTTTTAAAACTGACATGGTTTACCTTGCAAAGGGAGGTGGGTGGTTGACACTAGGGCAAATATTTTCCACTATTTCAGGACTGCTATTAGCCATAGCTTTTGCAAACTTAATCCCCAAGGAAATTTATGGAAGTTACAAATACGTACTATCAATTGTCGGTATACTAAGCGCCTTTTCTCTCACAGGAATGGGGACATCCATAATACAAAGTGTTTCTAGGGGAATTGAAGGTGTTTTAAAATATAGTTTTTGGGAAAACATAAAATGGAGTACTCTAATAATAATCAGCTCATTTGTTGGATTTATTTACTATTACACAAAAGGAGAAATCTCGTTGGCTTTTTCATTATTAATAGCTTCAGTGACATATCCAATAATACAAAGCGCGGCTTTTTATAGACCATTCCTAATTGGGAAAAAAGAATTTAAAACCTCAGCCTTATTAGAAATTTCAAGAAATGCAACACATTCCGTATTTCTATTTTTAACAATACTGCTTACAAACAACTTAATTATTATTGTAATAGTATATTCACTGTCGTATATGACGACAGCCTTACTCTCTTATCTTTTTACAATAAAAAAATACAAGCCAAATCTACTAATAGATAACAAAAACTTAAACTTTGGCAAACATTTAAGTTTGATGAACATACTCGGCGTTGTCTCCAGAAATATTGAAAATATATTACTGTTTCACTATTTTGGAGCATCACAGTTGGCAATTTATCTTTTTGCTACTGCTCTTCCTAGGCAATTTACTTTTATAAAGAAAAGCTTGGGACTGCTAGTTCTACCAAAACTAAACGATAAAAGTATTTTAGAATTAAAAAAAATATTACCAGCCAAAGCTTTAAGATTACTCTTTGTTTTAATCCCAATCAATATTTCCTACATTTTAATATCTCCATATATATATAAATTTTTATTTCCACAATACATGGAGTCAATTATCTATTCTCAAGTGTTCTCTTTGTTTATTCTTTTTTTCCCAATATTATTCTTCACTCAGGCACTGCTCTCACATTCAAAAAAGAAATACCTGTATATAATTAACACCACAACTCCCATAATTAGAATTATCTTACTATTGGTATTATTACCAGTGTTTGGTATCTGGGGTGCAGTATTGTCATTTATCTTTACAGGGTTCTTCTCTTTAGTTATGTCAATATACTTATTCTATAAATTAAAATAATGAGACCAATCTTTTAATGATTTGGCCATCAGTAATAAAAAAGTTCTTAGTATAAATATTTATATTCACAAAAAAACTACTTCCATTTACCTAGAGATGTACCGAGAAGAGACTCCAGATTTTCTATATCATTTTTATATATCTTTTTTAACTTCTGATCTGTTGAATGAAACATCTCAGGAATTTCCTTTTTATTACTATCTAGCCTGTCGTCAGGTTTTAATATATTAAAACTATTAATTATATTTAAAACTTGATGCACTCTTAATTTCTTTAAAAAAATCAAGAGTGTGCCACCTGTTTTATTTTTCTTAATCCTACTAGAGAGATGTAATGTAGTCTTAACAATTTTATCCAAGAAAAAAAATTTTAGTCCTTTTTTAGTAGACACATGAACTCTTTTTTCTATAAAATCAGACTTAAAATATTCTGCTATACCCAAAAAGCTACAGATACTTTTAATTGACTTTGCGGGGTTATCGACAATATCATCGTAAAAAACAACAAAAATATTCTCTCTCTTAAATAAATCAAAAAAAGGTTTTAGTTGCTTGTAATAAAAACCATGATTTGCAAAACTAGAATCTGTTTCTATAAAACCCTCAAAAGACATCCCTTTTGGTATCCTACCCGTCGACCTTCTAAGCCAATAAAGAGAATACATCTTACTCGCGGGATTTCTTAAACTTACAATTATTTTAATATCCGGGAAAAACTTTTTCAGTTTTTCGGCGTTGTCAGACTTCAGCATAAAAGTCGGCGGGAATGTACCTTTTGTCTTGCATAAAGAAGAAGAGTCTTCTGTAAAGTTTTCGGTAAAAAACTCCGCATCAATATCACCACTATCACAAAAAAGGGTGGGTTCTTTCTTTCTAGAAACACATACTTCGGGGTGATCGCCTAGGCATTTGTAAATCCAAGAAGTTGCAGACCTGCCTGTTCCGATAAAAATAAAATCTAAATTCTTGGTTTTATTCATAAATTTTTTCGTTTTATATTAATTTTATAGCTACGTCCTATCTAAATAAATTGGTGTCTTGCTTGAAAACAGAACACCTTAATAACCTAAAATCTATCAAATCAACTATACAATACCTCTGATCATATAAAATTTTAAATAACATCCAGGACTATGACCAATTAAATAATAAACCTTCAAAGTACAAAGCTATGTATACACTAAGAATACCCAAATAAAAATGAGCTAGTGCTATTTTACTAGTTTAATAAAAATCTTTCTTCTTGGTTTGTGTATCTTAAAAAAATAAACTCTATCCTTAACTTCTTTTTGAGAAAACTTATCTACCATTTTGATTAGTTCTTTTTCTTTATACCGATATTTATGCGTTGGGTCTTTTTTCATTAAAATTCTCTTTGACCAATCTTTATCGACCTTAACATTTGCAATTGCATTATTTTTTAAAACCCTATATATTTCATTGAAAAATTGCTGTGCTTCCTCGGGGTCAAAATGCTCCACCAGGTGAGCTGAGAAAACCTCATCGACACTATCGTCATCAAAAGGTAAAGATAGGGCAGATGCCACGACGTCGGGATTTGTTTCTTTCTCTAAGTCAACACCAATAAAACCTTCTTTTTTATTACGGCCACATCCAATATCGATTTTTATTTTCTCGTGTTTCATATCTAATACTTTTTTAATTTTAGTTTATAAAATAAATTAAGCCAACCAAACAAACTATTAAAAACAATTTTATCCTTAAGTGGCATTTTCCTCTTCCATTTCTTGTCCAGTTTTATTTCACTATTTTTATTTTTTGTTGTTATTCGTAAATTAAAATTACCACTTGATTGATGGTGAATATTGTCTCTAAAATTTAACATTTTATCCTCAAAAGACAAGTCAACCTGATTAAGAATATATTTTAATACTCTTTCTGGATTTTTAACAAAATCCTCATATGATATAAAAATATTTTTTTTATTTTTATTCCTTTTTTTTATGATTTCAATTTTAAAATTAATTATTCCCCATTTTTTTATAAAAAACAAAGAAGGTCTTCCTAGTTTTATGTTTGAATATACTACACCTCTACCATCCCTGACAAGATGAATTAATACAATATCTAATGTTTTATTATGCCTAATGATTGACTCTGCCCTATCTGGACTTTTAGAAGAATCAACTACTACTTTTTTACCAGAGAACTTTAGTATATTTTTATAAATTTTTTCTGTTGAATTAACATATTTCTCTATATCCACCCTACTACCTCCCGCATCTATATACTTCTTATTGTTTAATAAAAAATCCAAGCCACCTCTGTATGATATTTTACAGTTAGAACAGTCTGTACTACTAAATACATTTTTCCAAAAAGTACAGTCAGCAATCATTACGCCACAACTACATATCCCTTTTTCAGTATTAATATATTTACAATAATGAGATAACTCCCCAACCCCAACAATTTTTGAATGTGAATCCATAATAAGATCGAGTAGAGTACTGCCTGAGTGTCCATCTCCGACAATCATCACAACTGGGATTTTATTTTCTTTTTTCATATTCATAAATATCTAGTAAAACAAGTCTCGAGTAAGATACAAAATGCTTATATCTAATCAGGACTATATGTATTGCTGAAGTTCCTTAAATCTGACTCTGACATCATCTTTACAAGTTCTTTAAAAGTAACACTGGGGCTCCAACCAAGTATTTTCTGTGCTTCTGAACTATCCCCCAGCAGACAACCTGCTTCTATTGGGCGATAATATTTCTTATTTATTCGTAATAATATTTTACCATTTTCGTCTTTTGCAATCTCTTCTAAGCCCTTTTTTTTCCATACTAATTTCATATTTAAAGATAGGGCTGTTGCTTCTACAAAATCCCTTACTGTGTGATTTTCCCCAGTTGATATAACAAAGTCTTTTGGTTCATCTTGTTGAAGCATGAGCCACATTGCTTTAACGTAATCCTTGGCAAAACCCCAATCCTTCTTTGCCTCAAGATTACCAAGCTCAAAACTGTCTTGAACCCCTAACTTAATTTTAGCCAATGACATTGTAATCTTTCTTGTAACAAAGCATTCCCCCCTACGTGGAGATTCATGATTAAATAAAAATCCTGAACAAATAAACAATCCGCTTTCCTTTCTACTTTTTACTACTAAATCCCTATGGGCTTTTAATTTTGCTTTACCGTAAGGACTTACTGGAGCAAAGTAAGAATTTTCATTTTGAGGAAAATTAGTATTACCAAACATCTCACTTGTTGATGCTTGGTAAATTCTAACTTTTGGATTTTTCTTTACAGCAACACTTACTAGTCTTTCAAGACCACGGTAATTAATGTCCATTGTCTCTTCTGGATATTTAAAAGAAGTGTGGACATTAGACTGTGAAGCAAGATTATAAATTTCATCTGGACAAGACTCATTCACAGCTCTTTCAAGAGATATTTTATCTTTCATATCCCCATAAAGAATATGAATATTTTTTTTACTTTTTATCTCTTTAAAATACTCCGGTAGATTACTACTTATTCTTCTTGTTGTTCCATACACCTCATACCCTTTACTTAATAGAAGCTCTGCTAAATATGAACCGTCTTGTCCTGTTATTCCTGTTATTAATGCCCTTTTCATAAAAAATTAATAATATTTTAAATAAGAATAAACTGTTTTCTGCCAGGTAAACCTTTCAGAGAACTCTTTAGAGTTCTCTGAAAAAAATAAGTATCTTTCTCCTAAAACAAGTAGCAATTTTTGATATATATCTTCAGGGTTTCGCTGTTCAACTAAATAACCATTGTACTTATTTTCTATGGCATCTTCAATACCACAGCCCTTACTTCCAATAACAGGCTTCCCTAGTTGTGCAGCTTCAAGTAACACAAGCCCGAATCCTTCAAAATGAATACCTTCATTATTTGAATTTAGTAAAAATACATCGCACAAAGAATATATATAAGACAGCTCTTTATCTATACTTACTTCTGATAAAATTTTTATATTATCCTCAAGTCCGTTAATTTTTATATAATTAAAAATCCGACTCATGTACTCTTTAGAGCTATCACTTCCTACTATTAGGTAGAGTATATCTGGGTATTGTTTTTTTAATTTATATACAGCTTTAACTGTATCTAATTGTCCTTTTCTATCTTTTATTCCACCAACAGTAAGAAGCACTGGACTACACCCTTTGAAATTATATTTTTTCTTGTATGAATCTTTTTCTTTTTTAGACAAGGTGGGTAGTCTTGTTGTTCCCAATAAGACTACTTCTGCATTAATGCTTGGAACAATTCCTGTAATATATTTTTTAACGTATCTACTAATACAAAAAACTTTTTCTGCTTTCTTGTATGCAGACTTCATAAGAAAAACTTTTAACTTATTCCCAAAAGGAACTGAATAAGTACCTACTCCATTTATAAATATTCTTTTTTTAGTTCCGAGTGATGCTATATACAAATATACGCCATAAGGCCAGCAGTCTAATGCATGAGCTACGTCATGCAACTTTAACTCCCTTCTAATCAAAAAAATATTTTTTATAACATTAAAAATAGACGACCGTGGTAATAACAAAGATTTTTCTCTTTTACTTACTGAGTCTTTATTACTCTTTGTTATTACCGTATAATCAAGCCCAAGCTTGTCCATTTGATCAACAACAGAAAAGGAATATCTTCCTATTCCGGAGTTGAGTTTTATATTATTTGTAATAATTAATATTTTCATTTCTTACAAATAATATAATAACCACTCGGCATGATATTTTTCTCTTCAGACTCTTTCCTTATGTCACCATATTCATTCTTTATGAGAAAATCACTTCTCTCTGCAAGGTATGCCAAAACAAATAAACTAAATTTCATTAATTTATTTAATCTCAACGTTGTCTGAAAAGCAATCCTCTGGAGTAAGACAGCAAGAGTTGAGAAAGGTTGAGTCTCCGCCACCAGCTCGACAATCTCCCAGTCTTTAAATAGTTCTTTAAGTCCATATTCAGTAAACCGCCAATAGTCATTTGGACTGTCATGGATTGGGTATACAAATCGTGTTGTCAAAACCAAGGTACCACCTTTTTTTAGCACTCTATGCATTTCAGAAATCGCAAGTTTTGGATCCTTTAAGTGTTCTAATACTTCGGTAGAAAGGATAAACTCAAATTCTCCATCTTTAAATGGCAGGTTGTGTGCATCCCCTACAACATCTGGCTTACGTGATGGATCCATATCAACAGTAACCCTGTTTGGGAAAAACCTATGGTAAGAAGATTCTCCAGAACCAATATCCAAAACTCGTATATCTGTTGCGTGTTTCTGTAGAAAATTATCTAATTTTTTTCGGGTGATCTTTTTAAACATATTATATTCTATGCTTTTATGTAATTTATGATTCCTTGTACTCTTTTGTTCCATGAATACTGCCTTACGTCTTCTTGCGCTTTCTTTGCTCTCTGTAATGCTTTACTATTTTCCCTAATTACTGATTGTATTCCATTGGTAAATGAATTCACATTATTTGATTCAACTAGCATAGCATTTTGCTCACTCAAGACCTCTCGAAGACTCGGTAAGTCAGATGCCACAATAGGAATTCCGGACGTCATGTGTGCAAATACCTTAAGTGGTGATGTGTACAAGCGTGATATTTTACTCTTTCCGGAATTTGGAATAATAAGAACATCTGCCGCTTGTTGATTATACGCTAAATCACGATAAGGAAGTAATCCCAAAAATACAACATCTTTGTATTCCATTTTAAATCTTTCCAACTCTTCTCCTTCTCCAATGACAACCACATGAGCATCCTTTAAGCTTTCTGAGGCCTTCAATAAAACATCAACACCTTTCCATTTGTCCAATCTTCCGATATACATAATGACAGGCTTGTCATTTGGTATATTAAGACTACTTCGAACTTCTTCTTTCTGCGCCACAATGGCAAAATCATCAAGATCTACCCCATCATGAGCTACAAAAATATGCTCTGGCAATACTCCTTTTTTCACATAGAAATCCTTTAACCCTTGAGAGATTGCAACAATCTTATCTATTCGTTTAAGAAGGAGTTGCGCGACAATACGATACCGTGGCATATGAACTTCCCAAATAATATTCTTTTTTAAGAAACTTAACAACAATAATGGTAGCTCGTCTCTGGAATATATAAAATCTTCTTTTTTAAACAGCGCGTATATTAGTACAAAAACAGAAAATGATATTGACTGTATCCAAAACCCCGCCCGCCCCAAGAAAATCAAATCAACTGTAGGTAATTTTTTAATCTTAAAATTTGACTTAGTGTTGTAGTACTTAAAAGAATCTTCTTTTATATGATTGAACCGACAAGGTACAACGAGGGTAACTTCATGACCATGCACCGCAAAAGCTTCACACATTTTCATTATTTGTACCCCATGCGCCTTTTCAGTGGGTAATCGTATATTTGCTATATAAAAAACCTTCACGTTGTTGTTTTAATTTAAACTATATCAATTTTTTTACTTTTAAAATATGTAAGAAAAAGAAGTACTGTGTGGGGTATGAATTTTTAAATAATACTATCCAGGTAATTAAAATTCTTAGAGTTATCACATAAACTTTTTCAAGAAAATTTACTATCTTTTTTTAATCTTTGTAAGTCTGCATCCACCATCATTTCAATTAATTCCTTAAAGCCAACTTTTGGGTTCCAGTTTAACTTTTTTCTTGCTTTGTCATTTTGCCCTTTCAGTGAAAATAGCTCTGCTGGCCTCTTGTATTTTGAATCAATTTTCACATATGGTTTCCAGTCTTCAATGCCAACTCTTTTAAAAGCAGTGCTTAGTAAATCTCTTATGTTGTGGTTTACTCCTGTCGATATAATATAATCTTCAGCTTCCTCTTGCTGTAACATCAACCACATTGCCTCAACATAATCACCAGCAAACCCCCAGTCCCTACAACTATCCAAATTGCCCAATTTAATATCTTTTGCAAGTCCAAGTTTTATTCTAGCCACACCATCTGTTACTTTTCTTGTTACAAACTCTTTACCTCTTATTGGTGATTCATGATTAAAAAGAATACCGTTTGCACAAAACATACCATAGCTTTCTCTATAATTTACTGTCAACCAATATGCTGATAATTTAGAGATAGCATAAGGACTCCTGGGGTGAAAATATGTATTTTCACTTTGAACCCCATCATCACTACTGTTACCAAACATTTCACTCGTTGAAGCTTGGTAAAACTTTGCTTTTGGACAATCCATCTTTATCGCGTTAAGCAACCTAAGGGTCCCTGTGGCATTTATATCAAAAGTAGTCAGAGGTTGCCCCCACGATGTCCCCACAAAAGATTGCGCTGCTAAATTATAAACCTCATCAGGGTTTATAATGCCAATAGCACTGAGTAAAGAAGCTTCATCTGTTAAATCGCCATCGATAAGGCTAATTTTATCTTCTATTTCTAGATATTCTAAATTAGAAAAATCACGACTTGCAACTCTTCGAATTAAACCAAATACTTCGTAATTTTTTTCTAATAAAAATTTAGCTAGATAAGCGCCATCTTGACCAGTTATTCCTGTTATTAGTGCTTTTTTTTTCATATTTTAAATAATTGTTTAAAGAATTTACATTATACCATTTTATTTTTCAACCTCTAGTATCAAAGTTAGTCCACTTATAAAAAATACTTTTTGGATCTTTGATATAGTTTTAGGGGATAGTTTAAATACCCTAATTAATAAACCCAAACCAGGGAAACTTCTAAAGTCTGTATAGATTTTAATTTTACTAAAACCTGCGTCTAATGCTAATCTCCTTAGGCTAACTTTTGTCAGAGGTCTTACGTGAGTATAGTCATCCCAAAAAAAGCGACTTAGGGCATAGGGACAATTAGGTGTTAATATAACAGCCTTGCCATTATGTTTTAAAATTCTGTTTATATTTTTCAAAAAATATAGCGGTCTATCTAGATGTTCTATAATTTGCTTCGCATAAACACCCTCGTATTTGTTATCTGACAGCTGGTCTAATTCTCTACTTACGTCTATTTTCTTAACATTTAAATTGCGCTCACGACAAATTTTCAGACAATCCTCGTCAAACTCTACTCCTTCAATAGTTCCTGGGTGAGTTGCTATAAAATTCCCAGTAGCACAACCTATGTCTAGAATAGGACTGTGTTCTTTTTTAAACCAACGATTAAAATAAAAGTTTTCGAACCATAAATCATCTTTTGATTTATATTGTCTTTCAGAATAATAACTCATAAATTTTTATATATTTCTAAATAGTATTTAATAATATTACCCCAATCATTCCTTTTGGCAAAATCTATTGATTCTTTAGAAAATTTTAATTTTAGACTGTTGTTGTTAATTATTTCTAAAATCTTTTCAGAAGCCCCATCAATATCAGAAGATTTTACCAGGAATCCGTTTTGTTTATCTAGTACAGCATCCTCAGCCCCACTATTTAAACAGCCAATAACAGGCAGTCCGAAAGCAGCTGCTTCTACATAAACTAATCCAAACCCCTCAATATCATAATCGTCATTTTGTGGTAATAGTATAAATATTTCAGCATTCTTGTACAACTGAACTAATTCTTCGTCAGATATGTTCTGTTTGAAAATAATTCTATCTTCAATCTTAAGCTCACGAATTAATTGTTTTATTTCTTCATAGTATTTACCCCTACCATTCCCAACAATTACATACTTTATATGTGGTAACTTATCAGCTATTTTAGCAAAAACACGTAAGCTTACGTGATGACCTTTACGAGGTTTTAATTTTGCAACAGACAAAATATACGGTGATTCTTTTACTGTTCCTATTTGGGGTGGTTTATTAACAAAATAATCATAATTTATTCCAGGTATTATTATTTCAAAATTTAAATTTGAAATTTTTCTATTCACTTCACCTGCCACATAATTACTAATGGCTGTTAAAGCATCTGCTCTTTTAAGTGCCAATTTCGACAAAGTAGATATGCCAAACCGATACAGCGGGCGTATTGAACTACTCCCAACCGCTGTTATAACAATCTTTTTTTTCAACCCAAGACTTGCAACAACAGCAATAATCCCAAAAGGAAATACATCTAATGCATGTACGACATCACATTCCTTGATTATCTTTCTAATTCTTCCTAGAGAGAGAAGTAACCTCAACTTGTCAGTATAAAGTATCGATTCTTCTTTATCAAACCCTGTCCCCAAAGAAGTCAATACTCTTGTTTCTATTTTATTTTTATTTAAATTCTCAACAAGATCTAAGGACAGCCGACCGCCACCTCTTTTGATATCCAAACTATGTACTAAAAGACAAATTTTTTTCATTTTTCTAAAACAAATAAAAAACCAACGGGAAACCTCTCCCTAATCTTTGGCCTAAATAAGAACAACGCCTTATCCAGTATGAAATAAACAGGCCAAACAATAACATTAAAAATAGTTGGCATAAATGACGCTAGGTTATTAAAATTAATTGAAAAAGGACCACACCCAAGAGGTTTTATTTCAACAGAGGAGAATCCTGCTTCTTTAAAGATCTTCTCTAATGCTTCGTGAGTATACCTAAAATAATCATTTGGATCAGCATGATAGTTAACCAAGAAAGGAACAAATCCTATTAAAGTCTTTCCTCTTTTTAAAACCCTGTATGCTTCAGAAATGATGAGCTTATGATTGTATACATGCTCTAGTATATTAAACATAAGAACCTGATCAACACTACTGTTACCATGAGGTAAAATATCCTTCTCAAAATCTATACCCCTATTAGAATACTGCTTATCAAAATTAATTATATTTGACTTACTAAGACCCTTAATAAAATTAAAATAGCTTGGATTTTTACCACCGCCTATATCTAAAACAACACCCTCTTCTAATGAATACTCTGAAAGAGCAATATTCATTACCGAGCGATTAAACGTCTTGCCTCTTGATATACTTTTCCAAATTTTAAAAAACATATCCTTTTACTATTTTTTTTATAAAATTACTTAAATTGTGATCTTTTTTAACAATCTCTCTAAGGTTTCTTCCCAAGAAGACTCTTTCTGTATGTTCCGTGCTTATTATGAACTTAATTTTTTCTACCAATATTTCAGAACTTTTCTTTGGAAATATTAATTTATCTCCATACACTCCCAAAACATCAACGAGGGCTTCATTGCACGTTAAAATTGGAAGACCTACAGACATCGCTTCTAGTACTGCTTTGTCTAAGCTACCAGTATGACTCATACTTACAAATATATCAGCTCTCTGCAAGTATTGAGGTAGGTCTTTATTGGAAACAGACCCAAGAAAGGTAAAGAAGCTTCCTAGGTTCTTTTCTTTTATTATATTTTTTATACAAAATAAATATTCTTTTTGTTGTGGTGTTTCAGCATCTCCTATAATAGATACACCCGGTGTCATCCCTTTTTTTATTAAAATATCCACTGAGTTGACTAGTGTTTCATAATCTTTTACTGGTGAGATTCTTCCTACTGTAATAATCTTAAAATTACCACTTCTGCTGAGCTTTCTACTTTCAATACTGAACTTATCTACATCAATTCCTTGTCCTACGATTTTTATTTTTTTACTTTCTAAACGAAGTCCGCTTTTTGTAGAAGTAAAAATAGTATGGGCTAATTTCACTGCAATACGCAAACTAAATGAAACGTGTCCGTGTGCATACCATAACCCTACCCTCTTCCCTAATAACCGCCAGAAAAATCCCCCCAAAATAACGTAGACTTGATTCATGTGCACGAATACATCGTCATAGTTTTTACGTTCTTGCCAAATGTATTTATAGAAACGTAAGATGTATTTAATGCGCGTAAGTAATTGCGGTGTCACGCCGACCTGCACCTTTTCCGTCGCTTCGCTCCTCCTCAAGGAACGGGTCGGTGTGACTCCTCCTTTAAGATCGCACCTTTTTCGAATATATTTTTCTTTTCCAAGAGAGAGCACTTTTACATTCTCCGGCAGATGATGCTCACCTTCGTACAAGCAAATGACAGTCACCTGCTCACAATGCTTCGCAAACTCTTCTATCCAGCGATGGAAAAAACCAAGGACATCGTCATTTTCATCTACTTTTTGAGTTATTATTAACAACTTAACTTTTTTGTTCATATTTATATAATTATAGTACTTTTGGGGTTACCCACCGATTCGGGGCTCCGGTAATGATTAAATTAGAAAAACTCAAGCAATGCCTTGAGCTTTTCTTTTGTTTTGGGCTTTTTAATTCATCTTTATCATACTGTTCAAGAATTGAAAGTGTCTTTGAATAATCTGCAAGTAATCCCAATATTTCGCTTTCTTGCCCTTTTATTTGCACTTTTCGTGACTTTTCA
>VAPK010202205.1_pt1 | contig 13028 bp, 11 predicted proteins | sample 3395031 | NCBI WGS metagenome assembly VAPK01 (sample SAMN08290443, study PRJNA428436) | hydrothermal vent metagenome | isolation source: Deep-sea hydrothermal vent chimney 1 | place: Pacific Ocean: Juan De Fuca Ridge | reverse complement strand
ATTGGGCATAAAAATTGCTCAGTTCTACTGTATATACAGCATAATCTTACTTACTACTAATTAGCTATATCTTAGTAGAACAGCAGATTATTATAATTACATGGAATTAATAAACTAGAAATTTATAGGGAGACAGCTTATGTCTATGAGAAACCTAATTAAAAAGAGTCTTGCCATTCTTGGTGTGGCTTTATTCGCAGGCAGTGCTTCTGCCTACCCAATGCTTACTTTTGATGGTGGTATGTTTTTTGACTCTACCTTAGATCAGTTTGGGGTATTTGGTATACAGGGTGGATTAACAGGTGCTTATGAAACTAGCTCTGCACCAGTTTTGGCAGGAAGTACCTTTCAGTTAAATGCACTGTTGAGTTCAGCGACATCAACTGCTGACTTCACTGTGGGTGAGTTTACGGGGATTGCGGGTATTTCTGATATCACCATTTACGGCGGTGATTCTACCCTGTTACTGGAAGGCGAGCTGAGTGGCCTACAGATGGGTGGAGCTAATGGCTCTGATATGGGTGTTTTAGTCGGCATGTTTAATGCCACGGGTGGCTCTCTTCTGGGCGACTTTGCAACGACTTCTGATTTATTTGCCCTTGAGTTAAATTTAACGACCGTTTTTGATCTGGGTATGTTTGAACAGAGTTTCTCTGGCCTGGTTGATGGCAATCTGACTTCGCAGGGTTCCGTATCGGTTCCTGAGCCTGGAATACTGATTCTGTTTGTACTTGGGCTGGGCTTGATGATAGTTGCAACCCGGAAGAAATCCAGACAGCAGTTTGGTAATAATATTTAAATAATTATCGGTTAAATTAAAATTCAAGTAATAAAGCAAACAATTAAATTTTATAATGCAGGTGGAGAGGAGAATAAGATGAAGATTTGGAACAAAATAATTAAAACAGCACTACCCATTGTTGCGGGTCTGACATTTACAGCAATTACCAATGCTGCCGTTGTATATCCAGCACTGGATATTCAACAGCTGAGTACTAGTTTGATAACTGATGCGGGTATTATTAGCACGGCTTCCGGCCTGACCATGGATGCTACCGCTATCACTATTATAAATAGTGACGGCACAGTGGTTTATGATTTCACTGATCAGAATTTTTCCCTGACTTCAGATGTTTCTGGTATGGGCACACTGAGTGTTGGTAATGATGTTACTTTGACCGCCAGCTTTTCAAATCTGACCCTGGTTGATCTGGGCGATGCCAGCCCGCTATTCGCCGGCATGGGTAATTTCTCCGCTGATTTGACTTATACAGGTGGTGATATGGCTGGAAGCATTTTTGCCGGCAGAATTGAAGGCGCATTCCGCAGTGCAACCGGTCCGATTGCTCTGGGTAGTGTCTTTACCGCAGGCAGCCTCACGGCCAAGATTGGTGAAGTATCGGCTGTTCCTGTTCCTGCCGCTGTCTGGTTGTTTGGCTCTGCACTTCTAGGTCTGGCCGGTATTGCAAAAAGAAAGAAGACAGTTTAAGAACACGTTTAAGTTTTTAACTAAAAACCCGCCACTCTGGCGGGTTTTTTTGTTTAAGTCTCTGTTAAACAAAAAGAATCCACTTCTCACCATTTTCTCCAGCTTTCACTTTTTGTCATGAACTGTTAAGCTCCCGACTTTTGTCTCTGGCGGCTTTCATTGCGAACGCGTATTAAAATCTGTGGGATCACTCGGCTTGAAGATGCGCTCACCGCCGTGAGTCTGGGGGCGGATGCACTGGGGCTGGTTTTCTATCCACCTAGCCCCCGCGCATTAACGATAGAGCAGGCACAGCATATTATTGCTGCATTGCCACCCTTTGTTACCACGGTAGGCTTGTTTGTGAATGAGGCTGAGGTGACAATTCGAGCCTTGCTCAAGCAGATTTCATTAGATTTATTACAGTTTCATGGTGATGAGCCTGAAACGGAATGTTGCCGTTTTGGCCGCCCCTATATAAAGGCTCTGCGCATGGAAGAAGGGGTCGACATTGAGCAGCTGGCCCAGCAGTATAAAATGGCATCAGGTATTTTACTGGACAGTTTTCAACAAGGTGTGCCGGGTGGAACTGGGCAGACATTTGACTGGACGCAGATACCTGAACTGGATCAGCCTCTGATTCTGGCCGGGGGACTCAATGCAGCCAATGTGCGGGAAGCCGTAGCGACGGTGCAGCCCTATGCTGTGGATGTCAGCGGTGGCGTTGAGGCCGCAAAGGGCATTAAGGATGAGCAGAAAATGGCAGCATTTATTAACGAGGTAAGTCGTTTTGCAAGCAGCAAAAAATAACTCAGGCAAATATCAAATGCCAGACGAAGGCGGACACTTCGGTGTTTACGGTGGACTGTTCGTGGCTGAAACCCTGATGGGGCCGCTGGCAGAGCTGCGTGAAGCCTACGAAAAATATATGCAGGATGCCAATTTTCTGGCTGAACTGGACTACGAGTTACAGCACTATGTTGGTCGCCCCAGTCCGCTGTATTTTGCCGAGCGCTGGAGCGAGAAACTGGGCGGCGCACGAATTTATTTAAAACGTGAAGATCTAAATCATACCGGTGCGCATAAGGTTAATAACACCGTGGGTCAGGCGCTACTGGCCAAACGCATGGGCAAGACGCGGATCATCGCTGAAACCGGAGCTGGCCAACATGGCGTTGCCAGTGCCACGGTTGCGGCCCGCCTTGGCATTGAGTGTGTGGTTTATATGGGCGCGGAAGATATTCAACGTCAGGCTATGAATGTATTCCGGATGAAATTACTGGGGGCGACGGTGGTGCCAGTGGAATCCGGCTCGCGTACCCTGAAAGATGCGCTCAACGAAGCCATGCGTGACTGGGTCACCAACATCGACAATACTTTTTATATTATTGGCACGGTTGCCGGACCGCACCCTTATCCGGCCATGGTGCGAGACTTTCAGACGATTATCGGCCGCGAAGCCCGTAGCCAGATTATGGAACAGGAAGGTCGATTGCCGGATGCGCTGCTCGCCTGTGTGGGTGGTGGCTCGAATGCGATTGGTTTGTTTCATCCCTTTATTGATGATGAGGATGTGGCCATCTATGGCATTGAGGCGGCGGGTGATGGCCTGGAAACAGGTCATCATGCTGCACCTCTGTGTGCGGGTCAGCCGGGAGTCCTGCATGGCAATCGTACCTACTTAATGGAAGATGAACACGGTCAGATCATTCACACCCATTCTATTTCCGCCGGGCTGGACTACCCCGGTGTTGGCCCTGAACATGCCTGGCTGAAAGACACTGGCCGGGCAAACTATGTGGCGATTGATGATAACGAAGCCCTGCAGGGCTTCCATGATCTCACTCGCATTGAAGGCATTATTCCGGCACTGGAATCCAGTCATGCGCTCGCCTATGCCACCAAGCTCGCACCGACTATGCGCAAGGATCAAATTATTATTGTGAATTTATCCGGGCGGGGCGATAAAGATATTCATACGGTCGCCGAGCATGAGGGAATCAGTTTATGAGTCGTCTGGCGGGTTGTTTTGAAAAACTACGCGGTGCCGGTATTAAAGCCCTGATTCCCTATGTTACCGCTGGTGATCCTGAGCCCAGCGTCACCGTGCCCTTGATGCATGCGATGGTGGAAGCCGGAGCAAATATCATTGAGCTGGGCGTGCCGTTTTCTGATCCCATGGCGGAAGGGCCGGTGATTCAGCGGGCAATGGAACGGGCCTTGAACTATGAGGTTTCACTGGATGATGTGCTGGAGATGGTGCGAACTTTCCGCAAAACTGATGCCGATACACCGGTGCTGCTGATGGGGTATCTTAATCCAGTTGAGGTCAAGGGTTATGAGAACTTTGCCCGTGAGGCACAGGCGGCTGGGGTGGATGCGGTATTGCTGGTAGACATGCCACCCGAGGAAGCGGAGAATTTATTATCGGCACTATACGCGCATGAGCTGGATATGATATTCCTGGTTGCCCCTACCACCGATGAGGCGCGGATCAAGGTAATTACCGAGTCGGGTCGTGGTTTTATTTACTATGTTTCCCTGAAAGGGGTGACCGGGGCGGGCCATTTAGATGTGGCTGGTGTGAAGCAACAGGTTGCTAAAATCCGGGTGCAAACGGATTTACCGATTGGGGTAGGCTTTGGCATCAAGGATGCTGCTTCGGCCGCCAGCATTGCCAGTGTCGCCGACGCCGTTGTCGTGGGTAGTGCGTTGGTGCGCAGAATAGAAGACAATGCAAATTCTGCTGAGGATATCAATAGTGCGGTCGCTGCATTACTTGCAGAGATGCGTAGCGCGATGGATGCAGATTAAAATTGAATGAATGTCGATGTGCCTGCGGGCGCATCCGGTTTAGATTTTGTACGCACTCAGGCGTACCCAGGTATTTTTATGAATTGGTTTAGTAAATTATTACCCTCACGCATTCGTACCGAAGGCAGTACTAAAAAGAATGTGCCGGAAGGGCTGTGGAGTAAATGCAATTCCTGCAATGCCGTACTCTATCGTGCTGAAATGGAACGTAATTACAGTGTCTGTCCCAAGTGTGATCATCACATGCGTATCAGTGCCCGATTCCGTCTTGACCGGTTTTTGGATGAAGGCGGGCAGGAGGAAATTGGCGCAAATCTTAAGCCTGTTGATGCTCTGAAGTTCAAAGATTTGAAAAAATACAAAGATCGCATTGTTCAAGCACAGAAAAATACCGATGAAAGTGATGCCTTAGTGGCGATTAAAGGCAAGGTTAAAGGTATCGCCGTGGTCGCCGCGGCGTTTGAATTTAAATTTATGGGTGGCTCGATGGGCTCGGTGGTGGGTGAGCGCTTTGTGCGTGCCGCCAATATTTGTCTCGAACAGAATATCCCCTTGATCTGTTTTTCATCCAGTGGCGGCGCGCGTATGCAGGAAGCTCTGTTCTCTCTGATGCAAATGGCCAAAACCAGTGCCGTGATTGCGCGTATGAATAAGCGTGGGATTCCTTTTATTTCCGTCCTGACCGATCCCACCATGGGGGGCGTATCTGCGAGTCTGGCCATGTTGGGTGATGTTAATATCGCTGAGCCAAAGGCGCTGATCGGCTTTGCCGGGCCGCGAGTCATTGAACAGACCGTGCGTGAAACTTTACCGGAAGGCTTTCAGCGCAGTGAATTTCTGCTGGATCATGGTGCGATTGATATGATTGTGGATCGCCGCGACATGCGCGATAAAGTAGCCAGTTTGCTTTCTATTATGACTCACCAGCCAGCTGCTTGAGGCGGCGGCTATTTGTGTTGAATTGTCTGCTACGATTAATTAACAGATTTTCCGGTCATGTCCGCCCGTTTTAATACCCTGCAGGACTGGTTAGACTGGCAGGAAACCCTGCACCCGACAGAAATCGAGCTGGGTCTTGAGCGTGTGGTCACGGTCTTCAAGCGTCTGCACTCCTCCCACGTCTTTCCCTGCCCGGTCATTACTCTTGCGGGTACCAACGGCAAGGGCTCTAGCCTGCGTATGCTGGAGTCCACTTATCTGGCCGATGGCTATCGTGTTGGAGCCTATAGTTCCCCCCACTTACTGCGTTACAACGAACGCATTCGTGTTGGCGGCAAAGAGGTGGGCGATGCGGAAATTGTTGCGGCCTTTGAGCGCATCGATGCCGTGCGTGCGGAAATATCCCTGACCTATTTTGAATTCGCTACATTAGCCGCGCTGGATATTTTTATGCTGCGGTCGCTGGATGTCGTGCTGCTGGAAGTGGGGCTAGGCGGACGGCTGGATGCAGTGAATATTATTGATGCCGATGTGGCTTTACTCACCGCCATTGGTCTGGATCACACCGAGTGGTTGGGTCATGATCGTGAAACCATCGGTTTTGAGAAAGCGGGAATACTGCGCCGGGGTCATCCTGTGGTCTGCAGTGATGCGGATGTGCCTCGTTCCATTATTCAGCATGCCGCTGATCTGGGTTCTCCGCTTCATTGCCTGGGTAAAGAATTTGATTTTGAGATTAAACCCGACGGCTGGTGCTGGCACTTGCATGCGGGCAAGACGCGGGATCTACCCCATCCCTGTTTGCGTGGTGTGCATCAGTATCGCAATGCTGCCGGGGTGATGATGGTACTCGAATGTTTGCAGGCACGTCTGCCTGTGTCGGCCGCAGCCATGCGTTCGGGTTTGCTGGATGCCTGCTTGCCGGGGCGTTTTCAAGCGGTCACTCAATTGTTAGCGGGGCAAACGGCCGCGACAGTAAGCTGGATTTATGATGTGGCGCATAACCCGGATAGCATGCTGCAACTGGCGAATATGCTGGCGGCAGCGGAACCTCCGGGACGCACGCGGGCTGTTTTAGGTATGCTGGCAGACAAAGATAGCGTGTCGGCACTGAAGCATATACATTCATACATTGACGACTGGTATGTGATTTCACTGGATACCCCACGCAGTGAAAAACCGGAAAAACTTAAGGATATTATCCTTGGCCTGGGAGCGACATCGGTGAGTTTGCAGGCTTCGGCAGCCGATGCCTGGACGGTGCTTGAGAAATCAGCACAAGCGGGTGATCGCATTGTTGTATTTGGTTCTTTTTATACCGTTTCCGAGGTCATGGCAGTAGCGCAGACACATGGGCAACGAATATAATAGTGTTTTAATTTAAGCACTGTACAGGCTGGGAATTTGGAAAATCAGGTGGAGCAGCAATCCCGACTTAAACAACGGCTGGTAGGTGCCATTGTGCTGGTTGCGCTGGGGGTGATTTTTATCCCCATGATTCTCAATGGGGAACGCGAGCAGGACTTCATTGTTAATGGCAGCAGCGTTCCCGCCAGGCCTGCCGAGATTGAAAATATTCGCCAGATCGAATTTGATACAGATGGTCGTACACTGGATTCAGCTGACGTTGCAGAAAAGCCACTGGCACAGATTCGGATTCCGGTTGATGAACGTTCAGCGGCGTTAAGCCCGGTAAACACAACACCAGCATCTGAAAAAAATGTTGTGGAAAAAAAGCCCAGAAAAAAACGGATCGAGCAGAAACCGGTTCAGAAAGAAACGAGTAAGGCTGGTACAGTGAGCGGAGACAAATCAGCCACCGTCACACAAAAGCCCCCGGTGCCTGAAAAGAAAACCGCTTCTCTTGCACCAACAACTCTGGCCTGGGCAGTACAGGTGGGTAGCTTTAAACAGAAAAACAATGCGCTTAATTTGCGTGATAAATTACGTAAACAAAAATACAAAGCTTTTGTTGAAGCCCTGCGCAGTCGTGATGCGTTTATTTATCGCGTTAGACTGGGGCCCTATGTTAATCGTTCCGGGGCTGAGCAGGAGCGTGATAAGCTTCTGGCAAAGCAAAACATGAAGGGGCTGGTGGTTAAGCACCCGTAAATGCAGACAATGAATTGGTTGGTCGTTTTGAGAAAAAGATATCAATGATTGGCGTTGACTATGTGATATTAGGGGTCTTATTAATCTCCTCATTTATTAGCCTCATTCGCGGCTTCGTGAAAGAGGCTCTGTCACTGGCCGGTTGGGTAATATCATTCTGGGTGTCACTCACCTTTTCCGGAGGCCTCTCGGAATTATTGAGTTCCAGCATTGAAAATTCCTCATTCCGTCTTATTATTGCCTTTGTTGCTTTGTTGGTGATCTCGTTGATTATTTCCACGGCGGTTAATTTTTTTGCTGTACGTCTGGTTCAGCGTACCGGCCTGAGTGGAACCGATCGTTTCCTTGGCGTTGTTTTTGGTTTTCTACGTGGTGTGTTGCTGGTCTCGGTGCTGGTGCTTTTATCCGGACTGACTGCCTTGCCTAAAGAACCGATGTGGCAGGAATCTACACTGCTGTTTCGCTTTCAGGCGGTGGCCGTGTTGATGCAGGATTTTCTACCGGACAGTGTGGCCGGTAATTTTCATTTTTAGTTGTTAAAAAATTTATATCTGAGGAATCGAGCATGTGTGGGATCATCGGTATTGTTGCTAAAACTCCGGTTAATCAATCGTTGTATGATGGCCTGACCATGCTGCAACATCGTGGGCAGGATGCAGCGGGCATCATTACCTGTGATCAGGATCGCATGTATATGCGTAAAGATAATGGTCTGGTACGTGATGTTTTTCACACCCGCCACATGATACGTCTGAAAGGTAATATTGGTATCGGTCATGTGCGTTACCCAACTGCCGGCTGTTTTACTTCCGCTGAAGCGCAACCTTTTTATGTGAACTCTCCGTTTGGTATTGCCCTGGCGCACAATGGCAATTTGACCAATGCGGAAGAACTCAAGCGCGAACTGTTTGCTCAGGATCGTCGCCATATTAACACCGATTCAGATTCTGAAATTTTATTGAATGTGCTGGCGCATGAGCTGGATTCTTCCAGCAAATTAAAGCTTCGAGCTAAAGATGCTTTTAAAGCGGTCGCCGCTGTGCATAAACGTTGCCGGGGCGCTTATGCTGTGGTGACAATGATTACTGGACGCGGCATTCTTGCTTTTCGCGATCCCCACGGCATTCGTCCATTGGCGATAGGTGTGCGTGAAACAGCACAAGGCAAGGAACATGCAGTGGTCTCAGAAAGTGTGGCACTGGGCATTATTGGCTATGAATTACTGCGTGACGTGGCCCCCGGTGAAGCGGTGTTTATTGATATGGACGGCAAGCTGCATGCACAACAGTGTGCCGAGAATCCGCAGCTTAATCCCTGCATTTTTGAACACGTCTACTTTGCTCGCCCGGATTCCATGATAGATGGTATCTCAGTCTATAAAGCACGTATGCGCATGGGTGATTATCTGGCCGCAAAAATACAACGCCTGAAACTTGATCATGACATCGACGTAGTCCTGCCCATTCCGGATACCAGCCGCACGGCAGCACTGCAATTGTCCTATGCGCTGGGTATTAATTATAGCGAAGGATTTATCAAGAATCGTTATATTGGTCGCACCTTTATTATGCCGGGGCAAACTGAGCGGAAGAAATCGGTACGCCAAAAATTGAATCCAATTGAGCTTGAATTCCGGGGCAAGAATGTACTTCTGGTAGATGACTCCATCGTTCGTGGTACGACTTCAAAACAGATCATTCAGATGGCGCGCGACTCGGGTGCAAAAAAAGTATATTTTGCTTCTGCCGCACCACCGGTACGCTATCCGAATGTATACGGTATCGACATGCCTGCCGCAAATGAGTTGATTGGTCATGGTCGAAATGACAAAGAGATTGCTAAAGTTATTGGTGCTGACTGGTTGATTTATCAGGATCTGGCTGATCTGGTTAAAGCGGTGGGCAAAAAAGCCAAACACATAAAACGTTTCGATACGGCGGTGTTCAATGGTGAATATGTTACCGGTGATATCGATCAAACTTATCTTAAACGGATTGAAACTTTGCGTAGGGATAATATGCGCCAGGTGGGTGATAAAGACAATGATGTCATGGAAATACATAATAGCGTTTAATACCACGCTACCTGCAACGAATCAGTGTAGGTTCGGTGTAGGTTCGACTTCAGTCGAACCAGTTCGAAGCCGCCCCAGCGGGTTTCCCTCGCTCCGTTCGATTGAAATCGAACCTACAGTAATGTTGAGCGCTTGACAGCCACACTTGAATTGCGGAGTAAAGACTATGCATGATGAAGAAAATGACTGGGCGGTTGCGACACTGGCGGTACGAGCCGGACAGCAGCGCACACTTGAACACGAACACTCTGAACCTATTTTCCCGACTTCCAGTTATGTGTTTGACAGTGCGGCACAGGCCGCTGCGCGCTTTAATGGCGATGAGCCGGGAAATATTTATTCGCGCTTCACCAACCCGACCGTGCGTACCTTCGAGCAGCGTCTTGCGGCTATGGAAGGCGGTGAGTCCTGTGTGGCTACATCCTCCGGGATGGCGGCAATCTTAAGCACCTGCATGGGTCTGTTGCAGAGCGGCGATCACATTGTATCTTCCAATGCTATTTTTGGCACTAGTGTTATTTTATTTAATAAATTCATGACACCGTTTGGCGTGCAGACCAGTTATGTAGCACTGACTGATCTGGGTGCATGGCGTAAAGCCATTAAGCCGAACACGCGTCTATTGTTTCTGGAAACACCGTCCAACCCTTTAACCGAAGTTGCCGACATTGTGGCATTGGCAGTATTAGCACATGAGCATGATTGTTTATTGGTCGTGGATAATTGTCTTTGCACCCCGGCACTGCAACAGCCGTTAAAGTTGGGTGCGGACATTGTGATTCATTCAGCGACTAAATATATTGATGGACAGGGACGCTGTATCGGTGGAGCGGTGGTCGGTAATAAAGAATTAGTGGGTGAAAAAGTATTTGGCTTTTTGCGTACTGCCGGGCCAACCATGAGCCCATTTAATGCCTGGGTGTTTCTTAAAGGTCTGGAAACACTGAGCATTCGCATGCAGGCACACAGTCGTAGTGCATTGCTACTGGCACAGTTTTTACAACAACATGAAAATGTTGCGGCAGTACACTTTCCGGGGCTGGAAAGTCATCCGCAGTATGAACTGGCCTGTGTACAGCAAAGTGATTTCGGTGGGGTGCTGTCTTTTGAAGTTAACGGTGGCAGAGAAGCCGCATGGAAAGTCATTGATGCGACGCGCCTGTTATCGATCACGGCTAATCTCGGCGATGCCAAGACCACCATTACTCACCCGGCTACCACGACACATGGTCGCCTGACCGATGAAGAACGGGCAGAAGCGGGGATCAGTGAAGGCTTAATCCGTATTGCGGTGGGGCTGGAAGATATCGAGGATATTAAAAACGATCTTGCCCGAGGCTTAACTTAAGCGGGTATATTTTGTTGGGTCTCGCGCTGCTTAGCCCAACCTGCAATTCATATTAATATATGTAGGTTGGGCTTCATGAAATGAAACCCAACAGATAGTTTATAAATTTTAGGAAAAAATTGTTTAATGAATATATTTGAAATCATTGCCGATGAATTATCGGCGAAAGTTCAACAGGTCAACGCGGCTGTGACTTTACTCGATGAAGGTGCCACCGTGCCCTTTATTTCCCGTTACCGTAAAGAAGTTACCGGCGGGCTGGATGATACCCAGCTACGCACATTAGAAGAACGACTCGGCTATTTACGCGAACTGGAAGAGCGTCGAGGGGTGGTGCTGAAAAATATAGAAGAGCAGGGTAAACTGACCGATGAATTAAAACAAAGTCTGTTAGCAGCAGACAGCAAAACTCGGCTGGAAGATCTTTATGCCCCGTTCAAACAAAAGCGACGCACAAAAGCGCAGATTGCACGGGAAGCCGGACTGGAAGCCCTACTGGATAGCTTGCTGGAAAATCCGCAACAGCAACCAGAAATGCTTAGTGGGGAATATCTTAACCCTGAAGCTGGCTTTGCTGATGTGACAACGGTATTAGATGGTGCTCGCCAGATATTTATGGATCGGGCTGCGGATAAGGCTGATCTAGTTGGAGCATTGCGTGAATATGTCTGGGACAAAGGCATCATGACCTCGCTCATGGTCAAGGGGCAGGAACAGGCGGGCAGTAAATTTTCAGACTATTTTGATTTTCGTGAGGCACTGAAAAAGATCCCTTCGCATCGTGCCCTTGCCATGTTCCGAGGTCGTAGTGAAGGGATGTTACGCTTGAAGCTGATCGTCGAGGGGCAGGATGAACTGGATGATATTAATATGATGGGTTACTGCGACAACCTTGTTGTACAGCACTTTGGCTTACGTAATGAAAACCGTCCTGCAGATAGCTGGTTGCGCGACTGTGCCCGTTGGGCATGGCGGATCAAACTTTCCATGCAACTGGAAACAGAATTAAATTTACGTCTGCGTGAACAGTCTGAAGAAGAAGCCATTCGCGTGTTTGGTGAAAATATGCGTGATCTGCTACTGGCCGCACCGGCCGGTGCGCGCACCACATTAGGTCTTGATCCGGGTTTACGTAGCGGGGTTAAAGTTGTGGTGGTGGACAAAACTGGGAAATTACTGGAGCAGGACACGATTTATCCACATGCTCCTAAAAGACAGTGGGACGGATCGATTAATACTCTGGCAAAGTTATGTAAGCAACATCAGGTAGAATTGATCAGCATTGGTAACGGCACTGCTTCAAGAGAAACGGATAAATTAGCAAAAGAACTGATCAGTAAACATCCGGATTTAAAACTGGCGAGTCTGGTGGTCAGTGAGGCCGGGGCTTCGGTGTATTCTGCATCGGCTTATGCGGCAAAAGAATTCCCTGATCTCGATGTGACCCTGCGTGGCGCGGTGTCGATCGCTCGTCGCTTACAGGATCCTCTCGCCGAACTGGTAAAAATCGAACCACGTTCTATTGGAGTGGGTCAGTATCAGCATGATGTCAACCAGAGTCGACTTTCCCGAAAACTGGATGCCATAGTCGAAGATTGTGTGAATGCCGTGGGTGTTGAAGTGAATACGGCATCGGTACCCTTGCTGGCGAATGTTGCCGGATTAAGTGAAACCCTGGCGGCGAATATTGTTAACTACCGTGAGCAGCATGGTGCTTTCAAAAATCGCAAAGAACTTTTAAAAGTTTCACGTCTCGGCCCTAAAGCCTATGAACAGGCCGCCGGTTTCATGCGTATAGCTAACGGTGATAATCCTCTTGATGCTTCGGCAGTACATCCTGAAACCTATCCTCTGGTGGAACATATACTAAAACATAATGAATGCAAACTGGATGATGTTATTGGCGATAGTCGTTTTCTGTCATCGCTTGCAGCTAATGATTATATTGATGAACATTTTGGTGAGCCCACGGTGCGGGATGTTATCGCTGAACTGGATAAACCCGGACGTGATCCACGTCCAGAATTTAAAACCGCCAGCTTTAAAGAAGGCGTTGAAAAATTAAGTGACTTAAAAGAATCCATGATCCTTGAAGGCGTAGTGACCAATGTGACTAATTTCGGAGCCTTTGTCGATATTGGTGTGCATCAGGATGGTCTGGTTCATATTTCTGTTCTCTCTGATAAATTTGTTAAAGATCCACGTGAAGTTGTAAAAACAGGTGAAGTGGTCAAGGTGAAAATACTGGAAGTCGATGCACAACGAAAACGTAT
>VAPK010307049.1_pt1 | contig 13033 bp, 11 predicted proteins | sample 3395031 | NCBI WGS metagenome assembly VAPK01 (sample SAMN08290443, study PRJNA428436) | hydrothermal vent metagenome | isolation source: Deep-sea hydrothermal vent chimney 1 | place: Pacific Ocean: Juan De Fuca Ridge | reverse complement strand
CTAAATTAATCCTATATTCAACAATACACTTTTAAAGCGAAAAGAAAGAATAATTCTACATTGTTTGTCTTTTAATCTTTGATATTCAGTTCGTTTTTTTTTGTAAGTGTTACTTTCTTTTCATTCATTTGAATAGTTCTATTAAATTTGTGGTAGTACCAAATAATTTAAAGCTGCATACTTAATGAAATTTGAAATTGTTCTTTTATCGCCTTTTGCAGCAAATTTTAGCATATTATTAATGAACCCATTCTAAAAAGTAATATTTTGACTAACCCACGACTTCAGTCGCGGGGAAACAGACCAAAAACGAATTTCTCCAAACGGGCTTTAGTCCGTTTGGGGCTTTTTAGAGTGGACTCATTAATTTCTGGTAATTAAAATCACAAATAAATATAATTGGTTTTCAAATTAAATAAAATTGTAAAAATAAAAGGAAGATGTCAATTGGTTAGATTACTTATAGTTTCAGCAATGCTGATTATTTTAAACTCCAACGTTTTAGGACAAAATAAAAGCAATGATTTCAAAAAGCAAAAAGATAGCTTGCTTGTATTCAAGAAAACCTTGCAAAGTGAAGCCACGCAATTAAAGGCGGAAATAAAAAAACTGAATGAAAAATTTGATAGAATTTCATCAAAATATCAAAGCAAAAAAACTGTTCTGTTTACCAAAAGATATGGTAGGAAATTTGGACCTCAAGTTGCAGCCGGAAAAATTTGGAAAGGAATGACAGCCAGAATGATGAAAGATAGTTGGGGAAAACCGGATAAAGTTAGCAGCAACAAAGAAAAATGGGGCGTATTTACTCAGTGGACTTACGGAAAAATCACTTACTTTTTCCGCGACAATAAATTGACTGATTGGGAAGAAAGAAAGTGATTTATAATTCCCAAAGATGAACAAACAGAAATGTTCGTTCTATGATGTGGCTTTTTTCAATTCTATCCAAAATAAACTGCCAATATTTTCTTCACTCTCGAAACCAAATTTTCCGGAAAGAAGTTCCACGGCATTTTTTACAATCGAAAGCCCAAGTCCGCTTCCTTCCGAATATATCTCACTTGCTTTGTCAACCCTAAAAAATCGTTCAAAAATACGAGGTTTATCCTTATCCGGAATTCCAATTCCATCATCCTTTACTTCAATATAAACTTTATCATTTTCTGATTTCACTGATAAAAAGATATTCCCATTTTGATTTGAATACTGAATTGAATTAGCAAGAAGGTTTGCAATTATGTTATAAATCAATTTTGTGTTCGCATTAACAATAAAACCGTTGCTACAATCGCTTTGATAACTAAAATTTATTTTTTCACCATGTGCTTTTATTTTGAACTCCGAAGCGATTTCATCAATAATCGGGCATATATTTACTTTTGTAATATCTTCAAATCCCTTACTTTCAATTTTATTTAATTTCAATAAGTCTGAAACAAGATTTTCCAAGTAAACGGACTGATTGCGTATTTTTTGAAGAAAGCGGATTTTTGTTTCACTATCTTTTACAGAACCCGAAAGTAGTGTTTCCGAATAACCTCGTATTGAAGTGAGTGGTGTTTTAAATTCATGACTAACATTTGCTACAAAGTCCGAACGTATTCTTTGAAGGTTATGTAGTTTTGTTATATTCTGCACAATAATAATAAATCCAATGTCCTCCTTATCAAATTTAAACTTATTTATTTTATAATTTAAGTATTTGTTATCATAATATTCAATGCTTTTCTTAATAGCAGTTTTTTTACTCTTAAACTTATTTATGTCTTTTAGCAAAGGCGGGAATTTTATAATATTATAAGCGTGATCAGTCTGCCCAAAATTATCTGTGAGATTTAGAATTTTTGTAAAATTTTTGTTTGAAAAACCAAGTAATCCATTGCAATGAAAAGCTGCGATTCCTTCATTTAGAGAATTTATGATATTGTGTAAATTTTTATTATCCCTTTGTAAAACTTTTTTTTCTAAGTTAATGTTGTCAAATATTTGGTTAATTGTAAGGGCAATATCTTTAAATGGTGTTGAATATGAATCAGAAAGCAATTCGTAATTAGTTAATCTCTTTCTGTTTTCCAATTGATTATATAAAGCTTTTGCTTTTTTATTCAACAATGATTTTAATGAAGTGAAAAGAATAATTAAAAAAAGAATAATAATTATATCAGCAACAATAATTAGTTTTACCCCAAAGTTTATCTTTTTATCATAATCGGATGAAAATAGAGCAAGCCTCACAAATCCAATAATTTTACCTTTGGCTAAAACCGGTTCGCAATAATAATAGAAATTGGTTCCCAACGTAGCACTTTCCCTTTTTGCAAATCCGACATGCTTACGCAGTGCACTAATGACTTCCGGTCGCGAAATGTGATTTTCCATCTCACGCAATTTCTCAAACGGAACCTCCGAATCACCCAGTACTATTCCATTACGAGCTATTAGTGTAGTTCTGAGAGCGGTTATTTTTTTAATTGTGGCTGCGTCTTTTTCTAATTGAATACTATTCCCATTTTCGAATGACGTGGTATTGATTACTTTGAGAGCAGCTTTTACTTTAAGATGAGCGGTAGTTTTAATCTCCGAAAGATTATATTCGGCAATTTCTTTCCAAAGGAAAACATTAAGAACTACAATTGAGACAATTGAAATTGTAATACTTCTAAATAAAAAAGAATTCGATAGTTTATTCATTTATTATCATAAAATTTAAATGTTTATTTTATAACCAAAGCCATGAACAGTTTTAATCACTGTTTTGCAGTTGCCCAATTTGTCGCGTAATCTCTTAATATTAACATTAACAGTGTGTTCATCAACATCAGGGTGGTCTTTCCAAATTGTTTCAATCAAATCCAAACGAGAAATTACTCTTCCTTTCGCGTTTATTAATGTTTCGAGAAGTTTAAATTCCTTAGGGGTAAGGGAAATTTCTTCCTTCTCACAGAAAGTACGATGAGAATCTAAATAAATTTTCAATTTATCTACGGAAAAAAATCCTCCGTGTTCCTTATCGGTTCTCCTCAGCAAAGCATTAATTCTAGCGACTAATTCTTTAACTCCAAAGGGTTTTGTAATATAATCATCAGCTCCGGTCTTTAATCCTATAATGGTATCTGTTTCTTGCGAACGGGCAGTAACCATAATAATTGGCAAATCTTTCAAAATTCTTGAATTGCGAATATACTTGCAGATTTCAATTCCTGATAATCCCGGAAGCATCAAATCAAGCAAAAGCAAATCCGGCGGTGAATCCATAATTCTTTCATATGCTTCGTATCCATCGGAAATAATTTCAGTCCTAAAACCTTCGGCAACGAGATTGAATTCAATTAACTCTGCAATGTCCGAATCGTCTTCAACTATATATATTAATGATTTCATATTTTACTATTCAGATAAAATCAATTATCAATTCTCCATTGCCTTAAGTGTATCTAATAATCTCGGCATCATTCATAAAAACGACATCCTCGCATAAATTGGTGGCAAGATCGGCAACTCTTTCCAAATGCTTGGCTGCATTTATAACATCATAACCCTGCCTGATTTTATCAGGTGTCAATTTCAATTCTTCAAAAACTTTTTCAGTTATTTCGTCGTAAAGATCATCAACTTCGTTATCTCTTTCCAAAACTTCACGAGCAAGATCAGAATCTTTATGAATAAAGGATTGCACAGCATCATGATGCATTAATCTCGCTAATTTTCCCAATTCAGGAATCAGACTACTCGAATTCATTAAAGGGTAATTTGAAAGACTAATTGCAATTTTTGCAATTGATTTGGCGTGATCTGCCATTCGTTCAAGGTCGTTATTCATCTTTAGTGCAACTATCAAAAATCGTAAATCAATTGCCACAGGCTGCTGCAAGGCCATAAATTCTAGTATTGTCGACTCAATTTCAACTTCTTGTTTGTTGATTTTATGGTCGTGTTTTTTTACTTTCTTTGCTAAATCAACATCCTGGTTTTTCAATGATTTTACAGATCTAAAAATCGCGTCCTCAACTTCGTTTGCAAGATAAACAATATCTTTGTTGATGCTCTCAATAAGGTCATTTGCTTTTTCACTCATATTTCACTCTAATTATTTTTTGTATGTGTTACCCAAATCTTCCTGTTATGTAATCTTCAGTTATTTTCTCTGTCGGATTAGTAAACAACGCAGAAGTTTCGCTAAATTCAATTAAATCACCCATCATCATAAAAGCTGTATATTCTGAAACTCTTGCCGCCTGCTGCATATTGTGAGTAACAATTACTATTGTATAGTTGGCTTTTAATTCGCTTATCGTTTCCTCAATTTTATTTGTTGAAATCGGGTCCAAAGCTGAAGCCGGTTCATCCATCAAAACAATATCAGGTTTATTTGCCAATGCACGAGCAATGCAAAGCCGTTGCTGCTGACCTCCTGAAAGATCGAGTGCGGAAATATGTAATCTGTCTTTCACTTCTTTCCAAAGGTCTGCTTGCTTTAGTGAAGACTCAACTATTTCATCCAATTCACTTTTTGAAGTGATACCGTTTACTTTGGGACCAAAAGCTACATTGTCCCAAATACCCATAGGAAAAGGGTTTGATTTTTGAAAAACCATTCCGACTTTTTTTCGCAAATCTTCTAACTTTACTTCAGGAGAATAAATATTTTCTCCCTCTATTTCAATAGAACCGGCTATCTTAGTTCCTGGAATAAGGTCGTTCATTCTATTAAAACATCTTAAAAGTGTCGATTTTCCACAGCCTGAAGGTCCAATAAATGCGGTTACCTTTTTCTCGGGGATCATTAAATTAATATTATTTAATGTTGCCTTTTCAGGAGAATAATAAAAACTTAAATTCTCAGTTTGTATTACCGTATTAAACTCCTTTTGAAAAGTATTGTCTTTCCGGCTTATTGAGTTATCAATTTTAATTTTCATAATATTTTTCAAATCCCATTAAAAAGCAGAGGATTTATATTTCTTCCGTAAATTATTTCTAAAATATATTGCAATCAAGTTTAAAGCAACAACTATTAAAATTAATAGCAATGCCGTAGTATAAACCATTGGTAGTGCAGCTTCAACATTTGGCGATTGGAAACCTACATCGTATATGTGAAATCCAAGGTGCATAAATTTTCTATCGAGATGAAGGAACGGAAACATTCCATCTAAAGGTAACGCCGGCGCTAATTTTACAACACCTGTAATCATTAAAGGTGCTACTTCTCCTGCTCCGCGACTTATTGCGAGAATCATTCCCGTTAATATACCGGGCATTGCGTTGGGCAATACAACTTTGCGAATCATTTGCCATTTTGTTGCCCCAAGTGCCAAGGCTCCTTGTTTGTTTGCTTGCGGAACAGCAAGCAATCCTTCTTCGGTAGCAACTACCACTACTGGAAGAGTAAGTAAAGCCAAAGTTAAGGATGCCCACAAAATACCTCCCGTTCCGAACGTAGGAGCGGGAAGCCGGGACGAAAAAAATAATTGGTCAATTGTTCCACCGATAATGTAAATAAAAAAGCCCAACCCAAAAATTCCAAAAACGATGGACGGAACACCTGCCAAATTTGCAACCGAAAGTCGAATCATTCTCGTTAAAAATCCCTGCTTTGCATATTCATTTAGGTAAATTGCTGCCATTACACCAAAAGGAACAACGGCAATCGACATAAGAAGCACCATTAATATCGTACCGAAAATTGCAGGGAAAACACCACCTTCGGTATTGGATTCACGCGGCGCGGCGCTTAAAAATTCCCAAACCTTATTTACATAAAATAATGATTTTGAGAAAAGACTCATTTTATTTGGCTGATAGAATCGCACCACCTTCGACATTGGCAAATTAATACTGCCGCCGTTAGCAGCAGCAACCAGGACAAATATTTTTGCATCATTTTCTTTTAACTTAATAAGCTTAATAGTTAAAAGGTCGTGTTTTTGTTTAATCTTATTCTGTAAATTAATAACTTTAAATTTTAATTTATTAATATCAGCCGGGCTGGCGCTTCCATTAATTTTCAAAAGGGAAATCTCCCGTTGAATTTTACTTAGGGGACGCATCAAATCATTTATTTCGCTTTCGAGTTCTTTTTCCTTTTCTCTGTTCTCTGAGGTTATTTTCAAAGCCGCGTTTGCTTTTTTTATTAATTCGGGTTCCTTAAAATTATACTTTTGCCCAAGTATTGACACAGACTTTATAAAACCGTAAAAATTTCCATACTCCCAACGTTCAAAAGTTACAGCCTCTTTGGGTTCAGTTGTTTTTCTAATTTCGTTTTGTTCTATCCACTTAAAATCAAATCCGTATAAATCACGATTACCTGTTTTAATCTTTACTTCATTTACTAAATTTACACTTCCATCCGAATTTGTAAGTTTATCTTTTTTAGTTTCCCAAATTTCCCCAATGTAGTGAGTTCCATTTTTTAATTGAAACTCAGATAAGTTTTTGGGCCAAAAAAAACCCATTCCTTTAAAAAGAATTATCCCAAGCATTATCAACACCATTGCCAACGAGAATATAAGTCCCGAACCGGCAATTAAAACATAGGAATCACCCCTTTTCCAAAATGTGAATATTTTTTTCATATGTTTATAATCATTGAAATATTAGTTCCGTTTGCTTACTCTTTTCTAACTACATCAAAAAATTCTTCAAAATCAAATTGAAACTTGCTAACCTTGTAACCTGGAACTCTATTAACTTAAAACCTCGCATATTTCTTGCGTAACTTATCACCGATAAAAGTGGCGATTGTATTTATCACAAATGTAAAAGCCAACAACAGCAAAGCAGTTAAAAATAATATTCTATAAAGCGTTCCGTCAACCGGTGCTTCCGGAATTTCAACAGCAATGTTTGCGCTTAATGCTCTGAACCCATCAAAAGGACTCAAACTCATAATTGGAGTATTTCCCGTTGCCATTAAAACAATCATTGTTTCTCCAATTGCCCGACCTACTCCAAGCATCACTGCAGAAAATATACCACCTGCCGCAGCAGGAATTATTACTCTTTTAACTGTTTGCCATTTTGATGCTCCAAGTGCCAGCGAAGCCGACGAAAGTGAGTCGGGAACATTACTTAAAGCATCTTCGGCTATTGTAAAAATAATCGGGATTACTGCAAATCCAAGAGCAAATCCCACAACCAAACTATTTCTCTGATCGTAAGTTATTTTTAAAGTATCATAAAGCCATTGTTTAAAACTTCCGGCAAACAAACTTTGCTCTAATGGAAAAGCAGAGGCTGACGCAATAATATAAACGAAAATCATTAATGCAAAAACAAATAACAGCTCAACCCAACTTGAATAAGTTCTTCGTTTACGCTCTGGAATAAGTCCGTAAAATGAAATACCAAATAAAAGTAGAACGGGAGCCAAAATTGTAAGTAAAAATAACAGCATTAAATTTTGTGCAAAAAGTGGTGAAAAATATAGCCCCGCCAAAAATCCAATTACTACACTCGGCAACGCAGCCATTATTTCAATTACCGGTTTTACTATTTTTGCCATATTTTTTGATGCAAATTGGGAGACAAAAATAGCTCCGAATAATGCTATTGGAATTGAAAAAATCATCGCAAAAAATGTTCCTTTCAGAGTTCCAAATATCAAAGGAATTAGACTGAACTTCGACTCAAAAGAATCAGAACCACCGGTTGACTGCCAAACAAATTCAGAATTATTATATCCTTCATATTGAACTTTTCCGAAAAGCGAATTCATTGTGGCTTCCGGATGTGCATCGTCCAAATTATAAATACCAAGCAAATTTTTACTATCGACTAACAAAATACCATCTGATTTAGGGGCAAAATTTGCGGAAACAATTGAATGATTATTCATCTTGAACTCATATTGAGTTTGAGCCGTAGTTGAAAAATTAAGATGAACGCCCCCTTTTTTTCCAATTGTTAAAAAGCTTCTATTGCGTCTTGACGAAATAATACTCGAAATGGCACTATAATGATTCTTAAATTTATGTATAGGAGAAAAGTGCAATTGATTATTTACACTTCTTGTTTGAAACCAAGATTCAACATTCCCTTTGCTATCACCCACAATGAGCGTGTTTCCGCCAATTAAAAAAGCAAGTTTTGTAATTGAATTTGAGGAGCCTTTCCAATTATCCTTTAATGTTGGTTCTTCTGCATCCGAAATGTCAAATTTAAAAAGTTCACCGGATTCATTACCGACAATTAAAATTTGATTTTCCGCATCCAAAACCAATGCCGAAAAACCGGAAATAGTGTTTTGTTCCGTTAAGTTATAAAAATAATATTGATCTTCATCAGAATCATAAATTTTGAGATATAGATTTTTTCCCGAATCAACCCAAGCCCAATACTTAATTCCATCCTCGTTTATATCAAAACCGAGCTCAGTAATTTTTGAAGAAACATCATTTTTGTTTACGTTAATCTTTTCATTGAATGAAAACGAAGGTACAATTTTTCTTTTTCCGGCATTAAAATTTGATTTGAATTTTATATCAATATCAATAATATTACCTTTACTCGTTCCAAGCGAAATGTGTTCCGGCGAATAATTACTGACTGAAAAGACGAGAATATTCTCATTATTTTGAAGAGGAATTGTATCTTTTTTCGTTACTTTTTTCTCGTTAATGTTATAAAAGGAAACAATGCCTTTTTCATTAATTGAATAAAATATTTCTTTGTATTGATCAATCCCGCAATAAACAGTTTTTGAATCACTTACGTTTTGCACTGATAAAGTTTTACCAATATCAGCAGAAAAGAACAAAGGTATTGTTTCGTATAAAAGAAAGGCAAAAAGCGCAACTATACTAAAAATTACGCTGTATCCGCCAAGTGATATAACGGATGCAGCGATTTTATTGTTTCGTTCTATTCTTTTTCTGAACTTATTTTTAGTCATTCAAAAGTATTTTTGCTATTAAGTAAAATTGAAATACTACACTACAAATGGTTTTTGTAATTATCGTTTTCTGATTTTTTGTATTCAGTTCCATTTGTTACAAGGAAATTCAAATTAACTTTATTACTAAGTTTATTGTAATAGCCTATTCCCAAATCGGCATGACAGATTGTTATAAAAAATATAAACTTATGAAAATTTGTTTTTAGTTTAATTTTTTTAATTCTTTCTGTACAACTTTATTTGACAGAGGAAGGTAACCTGATTTGATTACAATTTTCTGCCCTTCAAAACTAAGAACGTATTTAAGAAATTCTTTTACTAACGGGTCCAAAGGTTTATTCGGATATTTAACAATATTCAAGTATAAAAATCGAGCAAGTGGATATTTGCCTTTTACAACATTGTTGTAACTGCCGTTTTCACATTCGCCATTTAATTTTTTAGAAAGCTCAATAGCCTTTACACCTGAAGTCTTGTATCCGATTCCGCTATAACCTATTCCGTATTTATCGCTCGTAATTCCCTGAACCACGGAAGCAGAACCCGGTTGTTCTTTTACTTGGTCTTTGTAATCACCTTTCTTCATGGCAATGTGTTTGAAATAACCATATGTACCTGATGCTGAATTTCTGCCGTAAAGACTAATCGGTTTGTTTTTCCATTCACCTTTTAATCCGAGTTGTCCCCAGGTAGTAACATTTTCTTTATAACCTTGTTTTCTTGTTTTTGAAAAAACCGCATCTACTTCAACAAGACTTAAGCATTTAATCGGATTATCTTTATTTACAAATACTGCTAACGCATCCATAGAAGTTCTTATTCGTGTTGGCTTGAATCCGTATTTTTTTTCAAACACGTCTGTTTCTTTGTGTTTCATTTTTCGAGACATTGGACCGAATTGTGCAACTCCTTCAATTAAGGCAGGCGGTGCCGTTGAGGAACCTTTGCCTTCTATTTGAATGTTTACTAACGGATAGTATTTTTGAAAACCCTCTAACCAAAGCGCCATTAAGTTATTCATTGTATCCGAGCCTATGCTTCCGGCATTCCCACTAATGTTCCCATTCTTTTTGTAATGCGGAATATTTTTATCTACTTTTATTTGTTGTGCAGTTAGTAATGCTGTTAACATAAAAAATAACACAACAGTTGAAATAGTTTTTACACCAAAATGATTTTTCATCTTTATTTTCCTATAATTAGTTAAAAACTTACAAAGGAAAAATAAATTACTTTTGTTACAAAAAGGTTACAAACTACTACTTTATTATTAAAAATAAACCGATAAAAAATAAACCAATCATAATCATCTTTTGATATACCTTTGTGGAGATTTTTAGAAATAACATATCACCGAGAAGTAATCCTGTTAGAATAAATGGAATAAGTTTGAGAAACATTAGAAATATATTTGAGTTTGAAATTCCGGTAATAGCATGATCAAAAACAATAATAATTGAAGTAACGAGGAAAAAACCCGAAATAGTAGCCTTATGTTTGTTCTTATCCATATTTTTTAAAGATAAATAAATTAAAATTGGAGGACCGTTAGTATTAAATGCTCCACCAAGTAATCCGGAAAACAAACCAAAGATATAACCCCATTTATCATTTAATTGGTAATGCTTAATCAAATTGAAGGAGCTTAAAAACACAAAAGCTAAGACAATTATACCGAGAAATTGTTGTAACAAATCAGGGTTTGCTGATTTTAAAAAATATGATCCAATTGGAATGCCAACAACGGCACCGAATATTAAATATTTTATTTCAGAAAAATTGAGATGTTTTCTTAAACGAAAAGTTAAATAAACATTAACAACCAAACCGCACATAGCCCCAAGCGGTATAGCGATTTTAATATCTATTATTAGAGACAGCAGCGGTATGGAAACAAGTGCAAAACCAAAACCTGTTAAGCCCTGTGTAAACGATGCTACAAATATTATCAATCCAATAATAAAATAAATTTCCATAATTTTTGTAATTGTGAATTGCTATTTTATGCAAATAGTTTTTATATTCAAACTCATATTAATAGGAAAATGATGATTTCAAAAATTGTAAAGTATAAATGCAAAACGGATAAACTGTCAACCGTTCTCGAAATTATTGATGAGTTTATACACGAAATAAAAACACACGATACCGAGACCAAGTATTCTGTTTATAGAGTGGGAGAATTTGAGTTCTACCATATTATGTCGTTCGCAAGTGTTGATGCTGAATTAAAACATCGAGCAGCACCATACACTAAAGAATTTGTGTCCAAATTGTATCCTGCTTGTACTAAGGAAATTAATTCAATTGACATGACACTTTATGCAACTACGCGAATTAGTAAAGAATAGTTTATTCAAATAATACCGTGCAGATATTATTCTTTGCGAAGTAAGTTCCGTAAGTTATTTGTCCGGAGAAGTATATTAAATATAAATTATTTTAATTTAAGTAAGTTGATTCTAAAACATTTATAACGTCGTTAATTTTGTAATCGGCATAGACCTGCTTTAATAGTGTATTTCCACTGCTATCCTTAAATATAATTTCAATTCTATGTTTTCCTTTTGTAATTGGGAACTCACCTGTAAATGAATATCCGGGCAATGTTCGCCAGGTTCTCAAATCCGCATGTTCGGTTGCATCAACAGCTGCGTTTACAATAAAAGAAAACAACTCTCCAAGTCCTTCACTTTTAGTATTTTTTTTAATGGTTTTACCAAGTTCACCGGCACCAATTCCTTTAGATACAGCACGCAAAGCGGTTTTAAAAAAGGTTAAATTTTTTCGGCTATTAAAAGTTTTTGTAGCCACATTGGCTATGTTTTCTAATAATTGTAAATCCCCCACAAAATTACTGTCAACATAAATTTCAATTGCATCTACAAAAGTCCCGTCTTCCTTCATTGAAGGGAACTCGAATTTAAAATTCCATCCTGCTTTTAATCCCGGGAAAGCAATGGGCTGAATGTAATATAGCGAAGGATCTGAAATGGTGAAAAATCCGTTAAACGTTGTTATTCTTGCTCCAACCGGGACTTTTTCGGGTGCTTTTCCGGCAAAAGCAATTATATTTAATAAAGTTTTCTTTTTATTTGTTGTTGAATCTAATGCACTCGGCATAGCATAGTTGTAAACATCCGAATGTTGTTTCCACGCTTCTTGTGCCTTCTCTAATGAAATTCGGCTGTTATCTTCTTCGTTTGAGGCGCGGTAAATTAGATGGCTAATATAATCGGCGAAAGCATCATTGTAAAAACCGATGTCTTTAGAATCTAATTTAATTTTAGAATCCTCAGAATTACTTAATTTATTCACTTCTTCTCTGTAGTAAACATTTAGCTCTTTTAATTTATCCGATATTCTTTGAACTTCAACGTAAGCGTCGTCTAATTTATTGAGATGAATGTAGTTTAAAGCCTTAAAGATATTAACATACAGATTTTCATAAACTTCACCGCTATAAGCTAAAGCATTATCGTTTAGCAGAAGAGAAGCTGCTCCTTTGGAAACACTCTTCGTGTATAAACTATCAATTAAATATTCCGCTTTTTCAAAGGCAGTGTTGCTTTCTGAAAATCGCTGTGCATAATGAAAAATAATTCCTTTATCAAGATAGAGAAGGACACGATCTTTGTCGGCATATTCGCCCTTAAGTTCAGCAGCCTCTATTCCTTTTGAAGCTGCAACATAATTACCATTTTGCAAATCTGCTAAAATTGGTTTATAAAACTCTGTGTTTGTAACTATAGAAGAGCAACTGCCGAAAAAGTAGGAAATGGAAATAATAAAAAAAATGATTTTGGTTTTCATATTTTAAATCTTATAAATTATTTTCGCTAATCAGTAACAGAGACAGATGGTTAGAAAATCAGCTTTGTGAAACTCTGCGGTTTTTCTCGCTATAACTTTAAAAAAATTACACAAAGCTTCACAAAAAAGACACAAAATTACTCAAGGAAAAAACACTCCCTTTTCATTAAATAGTTGCCTCTTACATGTTATAAGTTAAACTTATTGTCAACTATAAAATGAGTCCACTCTAAAAAGCCCCAAACGGACTAAAGTCCGTTTGGGGAAGTTCGTTTTTAGTCTGTTTCCCCACGACTGAAGTCGTGGGTTAGTCAAAAT
>VAPK010926062.1_pt1 | contig 13035 bp, 15 predicted proteins | sample 3395031 | NCBI WGS metagenome assembly VAPK01 (sample SAMN08290443, study PRJNA428436) | hydrothermal vent metagenome | isolation source: Deep-sea hydrothermal vent chimney 1 | place: Pacific Ocean: Juan De Fuca Ridge | reverse complement strand
ACTTTCTCCCATCGGTTTTGTATAAAATTTGCAATTACTTTTAAGTCCTTTTCTTTGGTAATATCAACTTCTAAAGCTGCTATATTGCTATGGGTTTTTTGAAGCAGATCAATTTTTTGCCTGTTTCTTGTCAAGGCCAGAACCTGATGATCGTGTTCGCTAAAATATTTTATCAACTCAAATCCAATTCCTCTGCTGGCTCCTGTTATAATTATATTTTTTTTATTCATTTCTAATTTCATAAAACTTGTTATATTTAGCAAAACTTAAACCCCAAAATTATGAAATTTTTTAGCACATTAATCTTTTTATTTCTTACTTCATTTTTAATGGCACAAACTACCTATATACATTGTGGTAAATTAATAGATACTAAAAGTGGAAAGGTACTTCAAAATATGACCATAGTAGTCAATCAAAATAAAATTACTGCTCTGGAAAAAGGGTTTCAAGATCCAAAGTCGAATGAAGATCAAGTAATAGATCTTAAAAATAAAACCGTTTTACCCGGATTGATAGATATGCATATACATATTGAAGGAGAAATGAATCCAAAGAGATATATTGAAAGATTTACTTTAAACGATGCAGATGTGGCACTCAGATCAACGATCTATGCGAAAAAAACCTTAATGGCTGGGTTTACAACAGTGAGAGATCTTGGAGGAAGTGGTGTAAATACATCCTTGAGAAACGCCATTAAAAAAGGATATGTAATTGGACCCCGAATTTACTCTGCCGGAAAGGCAATTGGAACTACTGGTGGTCATGCAGATCCTACAAATGGAATGAGAAAAGAATTAATGGGAGATCCCGGACCTTCTGAAGGTGTTGTGAATAGCGCTGAAGATGGTAAAAAGGCAGTGAGACAAAGATATAAGAACGGAGCCGATGTAATTAAAATAACTGCAACCGGTGGCGTGCTAAGTGTTGCCAAAAACGGACAAAACCCACAATTTACGGTTGATGAAATAAAAGCGATTTGCGAAACAGCCAAAGATTACGATATGATCGTAGCGGCTCATGCACATGGTGATGAAGGAATACAAAGAGCAATTTTAGGAGGTGTAACTACCATTGAACATGGCACCTTGATGAGTGAAAAAACTATGGATATGATGATCGAAAACAATGTATATTATGTTCCAACCATAATTGCAGGAAAAGAGGTTACAGAAAAAGCAAAGATTAAAGGATTTTTCCCGGAAATTATAGTACCAAAAGCTTTAGAAATTGGGCCAAAAATTCAAGGAACATTTGAAAAAGCCTATAAAAAAGGTGTAAAAATTGCCTTCGGTACCGATGCAGGTGTTTATCCTCATGGTGAAAACGCCAAAGAATTTGGATATATGGTAGAAGCTGGTATGCCCGAAATGAAAGCCATTCAATCTGCTACAATTACCAATGCAACAGTTTTAAAAAATAAAAATATTGGTGAAATTGCAGTAGGTAAATTTGCCGATATAATTGCAGTGGATGAAGATCCTTCTAAGAATATTAAGACATTAGAAAATGTGGTTTTCGTTATGAAAAACGGAGTGGTTTATAAGAATTAATTTTCTAAATAACCCTGATCTGCCCATTTTACAACAATATCGATATTCGTTTGTGTCATTTTACCAGATTGCGGCATAATTAACCTGTCACCGGGTGCTAATTGAATTCTAAATAAAAGATTACCATTTTCGGTCTCTTCCCTTACTTGATCATACGTTTCTAAGGGAAAAGGGGCTATTGGATTTGGATCACTATTATGACAAACCAGACAATTGTTAGTCATTATCCCTTTAACATGATCTGTGTAGTTTACCTCTTGGGGAATTGGACTAGGAAAATCACCGGAACTATCATTGGCACAGCTAGTTACAATCAAACCTATCAAAAAAAATAAACTGCTTTTTTTTATCATCTTACAAATCTAGTATTTATCTGCTCTTGCATATATTTTATTAGTTGTATATTTAATAACTAATTAAATATGAAAACTAAAATACTCTTTTTATTTTTACTAAGCTCAATTTTAACTTTTTCTCAAAAAGATAAGGATAAAGAAAGTGAAGATGAAAATGATTTTGATGAGAACATATATGCTTCTTTTTTTACCTTAAAAATAGTAAATTTAGAAACGACCAAAACTGCTAAAAAAGGAGATCTCTACTTTAATATATCTCATAGATTCGGGTCTATAAAAGGTGGAATTGACGAATTTTTCGGATTGGATCAATCCAATATTCGGTTTAGTTTTTTTTATGGAATTACAGATCGTTTGACTCTGGGAGCCTCGAGAAGTTCTTTTAATAAAACTTATGATATAACAGCTAAATATCGATTCTGGCAACAAGAAGAAAATGGTTTCCCTGTAACTATAACAGGATTTTCTGAAATAGCTGCAAATACAGATTTTGATGAAGATGATTACCCAGGTTTTACATTCAAAAACAGATTATCTTATTTAACAGAAATTTTAATCTCCAAAAAAATCAATAATAATTTTTCTTTGGAATTGGCACCCATCTTTATTCATGAAAATTTTGTTATAAATGACGATCAAAGTAATAGTCAGTTTGCATTGGGTGCAGGAGGTAGGTACAATATAAACGGAACCCTATCTCTTAGTCTAGATTATGTTTATCATTTTAACAGGGCTTCTAATAGTGACTTTATAAACCCCTTGTCTCTAGGTTTCAATATTGAGGTTGGGGAACATGTGTTTCAGATTATTGTAAGTAATTCTAATCAATTGAATGATATTAATTTTATTACTAGTGCAGCTGGTGATTGGGCAAATGGAGATATCTTTTTAGGCTTTAACTTATATCGAATATTTTAATTTATTATTCCTCAAAAATAATATGCTGATATGCACCTATATCTGGTGTGGTAGTTCGGTTAATACCTAAAATATCAAAAGGTATTTGCAAGGCCGTGTTAACATCTGCTTTTTCATTTCCGGAAGACTCTGCTCCTATTATGTATTCATTGTGGAAAACATCTTTAAAATCCGGTTCACCGTTTATTATATTGTTCTGATAAATGGATAGGTCTTCAAAATTATAAAGCGGGTCATCAATAAAATCATCATTAAAATCATCAAATTTTAGTAAATTATTCTTAAAATTAAAATTAAACATGCCTCCTTCAGCCTGATCTAAAAAGTACTCTACATTTTGGCTTCCGTCTATGATGCAGTTTGTGAAATTAGCAGCAGTTAAATCTCTTATTATAATTGATTCCGAACCATCGGCATTAGAAAATTGCACAAAATTATTAACCAATACCGTAGGTAAGTTTCTTATACTACTATTCCAATAATTGGCAAAAGTAGCATGTGTAAAATTATAAGTACCACCAATTGTGCATGCCAAGGAAGACTGACCATTATTTGCTATTACTAAATTTTCTCCTTCAATATTTGCACTTCTGCCTAATAAACCAAAACTGCTTGTATTGTAAATTTGTGTGTTGCTTATTTTTAAAGTAGGCTCAAAGAGGCTACCAATTGAATCCATTAGAATTCCAACAATGTTATTTTTTATTACCGCATAATTGATATTGTGATTTTTACTACCTGCTCTTAACCAAATAGCGCTCCATTGACCGGGTGTATCACTAAAAATAGGTTCTAATCTATCTCCTTCAAAAATTACTTCTTCATTTAACTCACCTCTTACTTGTAAACTACCTCCTTTTTCAACTAGTAAGCCTGAATTCTTATGGAAATGTACTCTTACTCCTTTTTCAATTGTTAAAGAATTATTAGAATTCACACCCACATAACCATAAATTACATAAGGTTTATCGTTGGTCCATACTGCATTATCTTCTAAATAAAATCCATCAACTGCTATTTCTTGTCCTTCTGCGTCAACTCCTAAAACAATTTTCTCTTTTATCCCCTGCGCATCTCTTTTAGGGAACAAAAAATGCGCATCCTGTACAAGGGTCACCAGTTTAACGTCTTGTATATTTTCACCAGTATCAAATACAATAGAATCTGTGTAGATAGGGTTCGTAACTTGATTGAAATCTATGGTTGCTTCAATAAAAACAAAAATACTGTCTTTGGCAAGAATATCAATATTCTCAAATGTTTTACCAGCAATGCCATCGACATTCAATCGATAAAATGAGTTTTCACCTCTTCCTAATTGAATAGTTGGTATGGTTACATTATTACTACTTTTATTATAAATTTTTAATGTACGAGTACTCGAACCTATATTTGTAAAAACGGTATCTAAAAAAACGGTGTCTTTTGAGAAACTTAGGTTTCCAGTACTTTTTATAGTTTCAAATACCTCATTATTACAAGATTGAAACAAAAAAAATATTAAAGAAAAAAAATACAGCCAATTTTTAAGCATGCTCAATTACTTTTTTATCAATTTAATTTCAAAAACTTTATTCCAGTTTTTACCGGTTACAAACAATCTATCGTTTTCTTTATCATAAGCAATTCCATTTAACACATTATCATCACCAGTTTGTCCTGCTTTTTTTTGCAATCCCTTTAAAACTGCAATACCTTCAATTGCGCCATTGACCGGGTTTACTATCAAAATAGAATTTTTTTGCCAGATATTAGCATATATTTTCCCATTGATATATTCCAATTCATTTAATTTTTCAGCTTTTCTTTTATTGGTATAAGTTTCTATGAATGATTCTTCTTCTAAACTTTCCAAATTTAAGAACCACATTTTTTCGGTTCCATCTGTTTTAATTAATTTCTCACCATCATGGGTAAGGCCCCACCCTTGTTTACTTTGTTGGTAATTAAATGTTTTTTCTAATTCGAATGTTTCCAGGTTATAAACAAAACCAACATTTTTCTGCCAGGTTAACTGATAAATTTTATTATTAAAAATGGTCATTCCCTCAGCAAAATACTGTTTATCCAAATCTATTTTTTGCAGTACTTTACCAGTTTCTAGTTCCACTTTTCTTAAGGTTGATTTTCCTCTTTGTCCTGTACTTTCGTATAAAAACCCATTGTAATATTCAAAGCCCTGGGTAAATGCTTCTTTATCGTGAGGATATGTATTGATCACCTCATACTTATATACATCAGGCCTTTTAGCAGCCAAAAAATAAATGGTGTTGTTTAGTTTTTTTTGCTCTCCTGCATAAAATACCGCTGCAGAAATGGCATGTTTTCCCAATCTAAATTCACTAATATCAATAGCAATTGGGATGGTAATTTGTTTTCCATCAATAAAATACTGAATCGAATCTATTTGATTTCCTTTTTTCTCTTTTACTCCAATTTTCAAGGGTTTATTTATCTGAATTGTTTTAGGTGAAATCAACTCAAATTTGTAATTATTACCACAAGAAGTGAAAATTATTAACAATAAAAGGGTAGTAACCGAAATAATATGCTTCATATTTAAATTTTTTATGCAAAATAAATAAATAATTGTTTGAGATTTAAAAATATTGCGTAAATTTGCACTCTCAAAATCAGCAGATGCTGCATTTTCTTTAAAGAAGCGAAAGTATAAAATTTAAATGAGTTAGAGATGAGAAAAGGAATACATCCGGAAAATTACAGAATGGTAGCATTTAAAGATATGTCAAATGGCGATGTGTTTTTAACACGTTCAACGGCAAATTCAAAAGAAACATTAGATGTGGAAGGAACCGAATATCCTTTGATCAAATTAGAGATCTCTCGAACATCACATCCTTATTACACGGGTAAAATGAAATTGGTTGATACAGCGGGTAGAATTGATAAATTCAAAAACAAATACGCTAAATTCAAAAAATAAACCCATCTTTATTAATAAAATTAAAGATTTAAAAATATAGAAATCCTTCTTAAGAAAATTAGAAGGATTTTTTTTATAGTGGTATACCATGATTTTTATCCACATATCTGGGTATTTTTAACCAAATCACTTGTTTTATCTATTAAAATATTTAACTTTGTTTTAAGATTGTTTAGCCATTTATGGCAAACTTTTTGATTTACCCCTCATAATAATCCCCCTCAAAATATCGTTAGAGTTATATACTGTTCTGTTATCAGTATAATTTAATGAATTAAAAGAATGAAAAATGGAGATTTGCGAGGTTAAAATAAGAAATGAATTTTTTATATCAACATTATTTGTTGAAGATATAATCACATCCTATTTGGCAGAAAAATTAGATATTTCCGATTCTATTCACTCTGAATTTTTAGGAAATAAGAAAAATGCCCTTTCCTTTGATCAAAAAATAGAAGTATTACTGGATTCAGATAAATTTTCAATTATAGATAAAAGTAAGTTTTCTGTATATAGAGAAATTAATAAAGAATTAAAATTGAACAAAAATTCTTGCTCTTTTGAAGATTGTTTTTCTTCTTCAGACCACAATGATGATTTTTTGCTAATTCTTTATCCACAAAGTGAATATTTACCCAGAGAAGAAAAACTCACTAATGCCTGTTATCAATTAATTGGAGAAGTTTCTGAGTTATTATCAAACACTAGCAATAAGCCTGAAGTAAAAATTAGAGGAATATTTAAGAATTTGAAAATGAATAATATGAGTTTAAGTAGATTAACCTTCTTATTTTCGTTCTTGCTACTTCGATAAATAAAGTCAATATAAATATAGAACAACAAAAAATGGCCGATTATTCGGTCATTTTTTATATATTGATTTTATTTTAACTCACATTGCAAATCTTTGGGAAAAATTTATAGACAAGCTGTAATGGCTGTTATTGTAAATGAAAAAAATGAGGTCTTATTTGGCTATTCTCCAAGAGACAAGAGCTATAAATTTCCGCAAGGTGGATTAGAACTGAGTGAAGATATAATAACCGGAATAAAACGAGAGCTATTAGAAGAGCTAAACTATTTATTAAAGTCCGATTTTATTTTAAAGGTCTACAAAGAAAAAATAAAATATCCTTTTCCACCACACTGCCACCCTGTATATAAAGGTCAGGAATTATCTATTGTAAAGATTAAATATGATTTGAATACTAATATTATTCCACAAGATGATGAATTTGATAAAGTATTATGGATCAGCCCTATAGAATTAAAAAACTACAATACAGAATATCGTGCCGACGCCTATCTACAAGCTCTTAAAATTTGCAAACTCGTCTAATTTTCAATTATATCGAACTCGAGTAATAATGGATTTAATATCTTAAAAATACTTCGAATAAGGTCGTCTCCCAAGTCTTCATAGAATACTGAAAAATTATCCTGTCTCTCTTGTAAACTGTAATTTGGAAACAACTCATCTTGCAACAATTTTATTCTTGCAACAATTTCATTGTGTTTTCTTTTTTGGGCTTTCAGCAATCTCTTTTCCAAATTATCTAGACCATTTAACTGCTTTTTCTCTTGCGCTTTTACTGCCCCCAAAAATGACCTGTCTGTACAATTCGAAAGTTCTTCCAATTCCTTAAACATCTTTTTTAATTCGTTTCTTTGATCAGAAAAATCAATATGAATATCAGAAATAGATTTTACCTTAGCACTTATCAAATCGTGTTGCTTTTTAAATATTTCTTCCAATGAAATATTTAGCTTTTCCATTTTTTTTATTTGTTTTTGGCTTATCAATAAAACCGAATTCCGTAAAAGAAGAATTGGAAAAGAAATTTTTACAGATTCAAAATAATTCTTTAATTCAAACCAATAGGCTATTTCACCTCCCCCACCTATATAACAAAGGTTAGGTAAAACTACTTCCTGGTACAAGGGTCGCATCAATACATTTGGGCTAAATTTTTCGGGAGAATTTTCTAATTCATCTAAAATCTCTTCCTTCGTAAAAGTTAGATCGGTATCATTAATTTTATAAATACCTTCCTCAAGTAAAATTCTTTCTCTCAAATTATTATCTAAATAGAACAAATTAATCTCTCTGGGATTAACCTGTACCTTATACTGAGATCCTAATTTTTTAATCGTTTGGCTTACTTCGGTAAAACTCGTTTGATCAAGGAGCTCTTTTTTTATATAAGGTGCAAATTGTCTTTTTAAATCTTGATCATCTCCATCTAATATCACCAGTCCCGTATCTCCAAATAATTCATTTGCCAAATATCTGGTAGCATCTGCCAAATTCTTATGGTTCAAATATGCATTTTTAAACAGATCTCTTAATCTATTTGCATTTTTACTATTCCCCATTAAGGCTGAAAATTCATCATAAACTTTATCCAAGCCATCCAAATTTAATTTACCTACCGCCCCTTTAGACTCTCTGTTCCATTTAATTTTATGCTCGTTAAAATTAAAATATTGAATCTCTTCAAAATCGTGGTCTTCGGTGGCCATCCAATAAATGGCAACAAAATTATTCTTGGGATATTCTTTTTTCAGCTGAACCGCTAAATTGATGGTTGAAACAATTTTATATAAAAAATAAAGCGGACCGGTAAATAAATTCAATTGGTGGCCTGTAGTTATTGTGAAAGTATTTTTATGATTTAATAATTCAATATTCTCCTTCGTTTTTTTCGAAATTTGTACGCTAGCATATTGTTGATTCAAACTGTTAACCAAAACATTTCTCGAATCTTTTGTAAAAGAATTCGATTTACTTTCAATTTGTTTTCCAAATCCATCAACATCGGGATAATTATTGTAAAACTCATTTAAGTTTTCTTTTTTATCGAGATAATCACATATTATTTTAGTGAAATATCCCGTTTTTTGAAATGGTATTGTTGTGTTATTTTTCAATTAAATTTTATATTAATGCTTTCAATCTTTATTACATAATTCGATCGGTAATTTTCAAAAATAAGGATTTTTATTCTATCCTTCTACACTTAAAAATTTCCATAAACTAAGACGGCATTTTAAAAGCTAACTTACCGGCACTCCGTACAAATCAAAATCTGTCGCTTCCGTAATTTTAATATTGATAAATTGCCCTATTTGAATATAGTGTTTCAAGGCATCAACTATTACATTATTATCTACATCGGGGCTATCAAATTCTGTTCTACCTATATAAAAATCTCCTTCTTTTCTGTCGAAAATACATTTAAAAACTCCACCTACCTTTTGCTGATTCGAGTCAAACGAGATCTGACCTTGAATTTCCATAAGTTCATCCATACGCCTGTTTTTTACTTCTTCACTAACATCGTCTTTTAAATTATACGCGTGGGTATTTTCTTCGTGAGAATAGGCAAAACATCCCATTCTTTCGAATTTTGAATCTATCACAAATTGTTTTAACTCTTGAAAATGCTTTTCAGTTTCACCGGGATAACCAACTATTAAAGTAGTGCGTACTGCCATATTTGGAACTTTTTCTCTAAACTGACTTAATAATTTTTTCGTTTTCACGGAAGTTGTTCCTCGTCGCATAGATTGCAACAATTCTGTATTGATGTGCTGTAATGGGATATCTAAATAATTACATATTTTTTGCTCCTTTTTCATGATGTCCAATACATCTAATGGGAATCCCGATGGAAATGCATAATGTAACCTTATCCATTCTATTCCATTTATTTTTACCAGCTCTTTTAATAAATCAGCCAAAGCTCTTTTCTTGTATATATCTAAACCATAATAAGTTAAGTCTTGTGCTATTAAAATTAATTCTTTAATTCCTTTTTCGGCTAATTTGTTAGCTTCAATAATAATTTCTTCAATAGGTGTTGAAATATGTCCTCCACGCATCAAAGGAATAGCGCAAAAAGAACAAGGCCTGTCACAACCTTCTGCAATTTTTAAATAGGCATAATGCTTAGGTGTTGTTGTTAATCTTTCACCTACTAATTCATGCTTATAATCTGCATCGAGAGCCTTTAACAAATTTGGCAGATCATGCGTACCGAAATATTGGTCAACATTGCTAATTTCTTTTTCGAGATCTGGTTTATAACGTTCACTCAAACAACCGGTAACAAATACCTTGTCTACATCTCCCTCTTCTTTTTTATTGACATAATGCAATATTGTATTTATAGATTCTTCCTTGGCTTTACCAATAAATCCACAGGTATTGATAACAACTATATTCCCTTCATCATTTTCATCTTCATGTACAACGTCTTTATCATTTGCTTTCAACTGGCCCATAAGCACTTCGCTATCGTATATATTCTTTGAGCACCCCAGTGTGACGACGTTTATTTTATTTTTTTTGGAATATTTTGTTCTCATGCTAAACTTTTCGGCAAAAATACTTAAACCAATTGATATTCGTTTAGTCTAAAAAGGATATATATTAAACTTAAACTTTATTGATGAAATATTTTCTAATTACTTCTTTGATCCTTTCACTATTTGTTTCTTGCAATAAAGATGATCTTGAAATTCCAGCCAACCAAAATAACAAAATATATTTCCCACCAATTAGTAGTGACATTTGGGAAACATATTCTTTAACATATTTAAATTGGAACGAAGAGAAATTACAGGACTTGTTAGATTTTGTAAAAGAAAAAAACTCAAAAGCATTTATTATTTTAAAAGATGGTAAAATAGTGGTTGAATGGTATGGCAATAATTTTAAAAATAAAGATATCTGGTATTGGGCTTCCGCCGGAAAAGTCTTAACTGCAACCACTGTTGGAATTGCACAGCAATCTGGATTTTTAAACCTCAATGACAAAACATCTGATTATCTTGGAGAAGGGTGGACAAATACGAATTCAGATCAAGAGAATAAAATTACAATTTTAAATCAGCTTACTATGACAAGTGGATTAAATACCTTGGCTTTTGATTGCACAAATCCTAATTGTTTAGTCTTTGTTGCTGATGCTTCTACCCGTTGGGCATATCATAATGCTCCTTATACCTTGTTGCAATCGGTTGTTGCAAATGCTACTAACTCTTCGTTTAAATCATTTTTTAATACTAGTTTAAAAAATAAGATTGGGATGGATGGTACATGGATTTCAACAAACGGATTTAATAATGTGTTTTTCAGTACAGCTAGAAGTATGGCAAGATTTGGTTTATTAATTTTAAATCAGGGAAATTGGGGTACAGAAAGTATAATAGATAAAAGTTATGTAAATGAAATGACCAAAACTTCTCAAAATATCAATAGATCCTATGGTTATTTGTGGTGGCTTAATGGCAAAAATAGCTATATGCTACCGCAAAGTCAAAATGTATTCAACGGTTTCTTAATACCAAACGCCCCCACAGACCTTATAGCCGGCTTAGGTAAAAATGACCAAAAAATTTATGTTGTTCCCAGTCAGAATCTAGTTATTCTAAGAATGGGAGAAATTGCAAATGAAGAATCATTGGCTCCAACAAGTTTTGACAATGAGTTGTGGGAGATGATTAATGGTGTGATAAAATAAACAAGAGTTATTAGGTATATATTTTTTTGTTGACTTTGTTCTCATTCCTTTTTGTCATTTTCATGGAAATGGGAATCTTATTATATAATAAGTAAACTTGATGAGTTTCCCCTTTTCGCGGGAATGACAAAAGTCGTTAATTTCTCTTCTTTATTTCTAGCTAAATAAACTATCCACAAACTCTTCTTTATCAAAAATCTGTAAATCTTCAATACCCTCACCTACCCCGATATATTTCACCGGAATTTGAAACTGATCAGAAATTCCTATTACAACTCCTCCTTTTGCAGTACCATCTAATTTGGTAACTGCCAAGGCTGTAACTTCTGTAGCTTTGGTAAATTGTTTGGCTTGTTCAAAAGCGTTTTGACCGGTTGATCCATCTAAAACAAGTAAAACCTCATCTGGTTTATCGGGAGTCACTTTCTGCATCACTCTTTTAATTTTAGAAAGCTCGTTCATTAAATTCACTTTGTTATGCAAACGACCCGCTGTGTCAATTATAAGAACATCTGCATCTTGTTTTACTGCCGATTGCAGAGAATCGAATGCAACCGAGGCAGGATCACTACCCATATCTTGTCTAACCATAGGTACATCTACCCGATCTGCCCAAATTTGTAATTGATCAATTGCAGCTGCTCTAAAAGTATCTGCTGCACCTAGCACTACTTTTAAACCTTGCTTTTTAAATTGAGACGCCAATTTACCAATTGTAGTTGTTTTACCAACTCCATTCACTCCAACAACCATTATTACATATGGCTTATTCTCTGTTTCAATATTAAAATCATCTTTATTATCTGTATTTGTAAGCGATAATAAGGAAGCAATTTCTTCCCTTAAGATTCGATTGAGTTCTTCAGTACCAAAATATTTATCTTTAGAAACCCTTGCTTCGATTCGATCAATAATTTTAAGAGTAGTTTCAACTCCTACATCTGATGATACGAGCACTTCTTCCAGATTATCTAAAACTTCATCATCAACTTTGGTTTTTCCTGCTACTGCCTTTGATAATTTATTAAAAAAAGAGGTCTTTGTTTTCTCTAGTCCTTTATCTAAAGTTTCTTTTTTTATTACTACCTCTTCTGGGCTGCTTTTTGAAAATATTTTTTTAAAAAAACTCATATTTTTTTTTTATTTAAGGAGGAAATTGATTTTAAGAGATGCAAAGTTAAGAAGAATTGAATTGGTTTATATAAAAAAAGCTACTTTCAAAAAATGAAAATAGCTCTTATCTATTATAAAGTCTTTCTACCTCTGGGTAGTACAAGCTTAATTTTTATTTATAAAATCATTTACTTTAGAAGGATCCATAATACTTTCAACAAATGTATAAGCACCTGTTTTTTTCGACTTAACCATTTTAATAGCTTTTGTCAATCTCTTAGATCCTGTTTGCAATGATGCTACCGATTTCTTTGCCATGATTTACTAATGTATTATTTGAGGTTTCTTTAATTAAAATCTCTAATTTATTTAATTTCTTTATGAACAGTCATTTTCTTCAAGATTGGGTTAAATTTTTTAACCTGTAATCTATCGGGAGTGTTCTTTTTGTTCTTTGTAGTGATATAACGAGAAGTTCCTGACTTACCTGAAGCTTTGTGCTCGGTACATTCTAGTATAACCTGAATTCTATTTCCTCTACTCTTTGCCATCTCTTCTTACTTTTTTAAATAACCGTTAGCTCTTGCTTCTTTAACAACCGCATCAATACCTTTTTTATT
>VAPK010899653.1_pt1 | contig 13036 bp, 13 predicted proteins | sample 3395031 | NCBI WGS metagenome assembly VAPK01 (sample SAMN08290443, study PRJNA428436) | hydrothermal vent metagenome | isolation source: Deep-sea hydrothermal vent chimney 1 | place: Pacific Ocean: Juan De Fuca Ridge | reverse complement strand
TTATCTAAAAAACAAGAAACAATTTTAAAAACGATCAATCGAAATTTACTGAAGATGTAATGTAGTGTATAAAATTAAGGACGAATTAGGGTATTATACGTCGCATTATCGGCGGTGAAAGCACGCCAGTCCAGTGCAGAAATGGATGCAAAGTCTATTTTAGGTGCGGTAACTGATTTATTTGCTGAGCACCCTTGGTTGCAACTCGGAGGTAATGAAACCGTTGGCATGGGGTGGTGCGCAGTCAGTATTCAAAAGCAGAGGAATTAAGTGATGCAGACCATACAGCAAGAGCGAGCCAAATATGCACTTCATTGTGTCAAAGCTGATGCGAAAAAAGAAATTTTAAAAAGTGAATATAAAAGTTATGCAGCGAGTTTACCGGCGATGATTCACATGAATGGTCTGGGTCAGGCGGTGGCTTTTTATTACTCGAAAGGTGGAACATATAAATACCTGTATGACTTATTGTCTAATTGGCTTTGCCAAGATAATCAGCCTTATGGAAACTACAATGATTTACTTCATGGAATCACTGATTCCGATATGCACAGCTATCGTTTAGCCCAAGCAGAGTCGCAAGCATTAATGGACTGGGTGAAAAAGTTCGCCAAAGCTTACATGCAGGAAAAGGATTGAATATGCCAAGACCATTAGATACAGAGAAATTGGTTTTGCTAAGACCTCTCTATTCAATGTCACTGGAAAATACACCAGGATCAAAATTTAATCCAAAGGGGCATGCAGGACTTTGGTTTGATCGGTTTTTTGATATTTATCAGCATGAGGACCAGGAAAAATGGAAAGTAGCAAAAGAGGCGAAAAATACCTGGCTCACTCAATTTGCCAAGTACCGCCAGGTCGGTGATGAAAACGCGCTGGAGCAAGCGGTTAGGCGACAAATGGGATTAAACCGCTCTTTAGGTGGTGTCGAATGTGTTTTTGAAACCCAATGGCATTTTGTCACGGGGATGGGAAATTCACATCCTATTGAAAATGGTTTTAGTTGGCATCCTACGCTCGGTGTACCTTATTTGAGTGGTGCCACAGTGAAAGGGATGGTACGTAGTTGGTTAGAAGCATGGGAGCCTAGTGATAGTGATGCTGAGCAACAACAACGCCTGCTACAATGGTTTGGTAGTACCTGCAAGGACCCGAATCAGGCCGATTATCAAGTACAAACCGGCGAGTTAATTTTTTTTGATGCGATACCGGTACAAGCTGTTTCCCTTGGGGTCGATATCATGACATCACACATGGGAAATTGGTATGTCAAAGGACAAGATATTAATAGCATTGACAAGCCGCCTGAAGTTATTCCCGCCGACTGGCATGATCCGGTGCCTATCCCTTTTTTAGTCACCAGACAAGCTCGTTTTCTATTTAGTATTGCATTGCGTCGACGCCATCAAGATATCGATAAAAATATTGATCTGGAATTAGTGAAAGAGGCATTAACCAATGCCTTGGAATGGTTGGGGGCTGGCGCTAAGACGGCGGTGGGCTATGGTCAGATGACGCCTGATATAAATTATTATAACAAGCTAAAACAAAACTACGATCACCAATGTGAAGCACAACAAAAAGTCAAAAATGCTGAACAAGCGCTGGCGCAGTTCGAATCATTATCAGACAATAACAAGCAACTGCATCAATTGCAGCAAGAATTAGAAATTTATATCAAGGCGAATTCACTAATACGACAAGCGATGTTGCAATCATTTAAAGCCATGTGTAATAGCTTGATTGATGAATCGGTGGCTTGGCCGAGTGAAAAAGATAGGAAAAGTGCAGTAGAGTTATTAACCAATATTTACGAAGAAATCGGTTGGTCTGAAACAGGCAGAAACAAAAAACAACGTGAGAAGCAAAAACAAAAGAAACTTGATAAATTAGATGCGATTCTAAAAGGTGTACAATAGATCAGGCGAGCTACACTCGTTCCCACGCTCCTGCGTGGGAATGCCTACGAGAGTATAACTGGCCATAAGATCAAGTTAAAGACGAAAGATATCAAATGGCCTGAAACTTCGCCTGTTAAGCTGAACTGGGTGAGTTTTGTGCTAGGTCTGCATTCCCACGCGGGAGCGTGGGAACGAGAGGCTCATTGATGGTCTCAATCCCTTCTTAGTCAGGGCATCGTTCTAACCCCTCTTGACTTTTCTGAATGATATAAATTTCAGTTCGTTTTTTAATCAAGCGAGTCAGTCTCGGATATCATCTTTTGAGACTGCAAAAATGACTATAAAGAATTTGAAACATAATCACAAATGCTTTTCTTACGATGGATAATCTATCTCAGCAGTGTACTTAGGCATTACCTGACAAGCTTGAGTTTGTCCTCTTAAGGAATGGGTATGTAATCACTTTCCTGTTTGGCGCCTATTCCTTGATTGTGTGACCGTGCCTAACCACCGATCTATTTGCTTTAAATCTAGTGCGGACAAGTTACCCACTGACTGTTTTAATCGAAGCCGGTTTAAGACGTAGTCATATCGTGCCCGTTGATAGTCACGCCGAGCGCGATATAATTTTCTATTGACTTGAAACACATCAGTGATTGTTCGCATCCCCAATTTATTTTCCGTTTCCACAGCGTTTAATGCTTTTTCATTAGAGATGACCGATTGCGCTAACGATTTTACGCGAGCAATATTCGCCATGATACCACGATAGGATTTATGCACCTGACGTCTCACTGATCGCATCGTTGCATCCAGTTTTTCTAAATTTCTCTCGTGCTTAAGTACAGCGGATTTAGTGCGTGAAGTGACAGCCCCACCTTGATAAATCGGTAAACTAAATTGCAACCCGATGGTGCGATTTTCAGTATTACTGTTACCAAAACTACCACCACCAGACGTTGTTTTTGCATATCTCGCCACCAGATCAAGGGTCGGGTAATGAGCTGCCCGTTGACGCTTTACGTCATGTTGTAATTGTTGATTAATATGCTGCAGACGAAGAATATCAGGATTATTATTGAGCGCTAATATAATCCATTTTTCGACACCCACTATTGGCGGTTCAACCAATTCAAGCGCGACTCGTAAAGGTCTGAGTTTTTCGTGGTAGCGATTGGTTATTTCTCGCAAGGACTCCAGGGAATTTTCATATTGATTTTTCGCCTCAATGACATCGGCAATGGTTGAATCAAGTTGTGCTTTGGCTTCGTAAACATCGGTAATAGCGGACAGACCCGCCTTTAAGCGCCCTTCTGCTTGCGTTAACTGTCTTTTCACTGAAATTTTCTCGGCGTTAATAAAGCCTAGATTATCCGTTGCTGCAAGTATCTCAAAATAACGTTCTGACATTCGGATTATCAACGCTTGCTGGGTCGCACGTAAAGATATATTCGCTTGATTGACTTTATCTGTTGCTTGCTGATAAATGACATTATTTTCGTAGCGAAATAAGGGCTGGCTGATTGATAGCGAATAGCCATAACTGCTATAGCTTTCTTCTCCGTCGAATTGAGACACATCATATGTTCGTTTTTGTGAGTTATCAGTCATATCACCACTCAAACTTATGCTCGGTAACCATCGAGAGAAATCCTGGTGCTTTTGCTCCACTACAATGTCGTAATCAAGTTGAGACTGTCTTAGCGTAGGGTCAGCTTTCAATGCTAATGCATAAATATCAAACAGGCCTTCCGCGGAGAAGCTGACGTTTATGGAAAAACACAGCAACATTAGTATACGGATTAAACAGGTGTTCATGTCATTGCGACTACGTTTGATTGATCGTCGGGTGCCGATAAATCGATGACACGATCAGCCAAATCAATGGTCTCTTTCCGATGCGCGATGATTATCCGAGTGATTGGCAATTGCTTTATGGTGGCATTGATGAGTTTTTCAGTATCGACATCTAAATGGCTACTCGCTTCATCCAGAAAAAGTATTTTTGGATTCACATACAACGCTCTGGCCAAAAATAACCGTTGCTTTTGACCACCGGATAATGTGGTTCCCATATCACCAACCAGACTATTATAAGCCATAGGCATTTGGCTAATTTCATCATGAATGACCGTCATTTTAGCGACTTTAATCACTCGATCGAGATCTATGTGAGGATCAGAAAACGCAATGTTCTCCGCAATCGACCCGGCGACCAAGCAATCTTCCTGCATCACCGCCGCGGTCTGGGATCGCAGCATGGATTTGTCCAGCTGTGATAATTTTTTACCATCGTAATAGACATCGCCCTTGTCGGGTGTGATTAACCCCAAGATCACTTTTAATAGCGTTGATTTACCACAGCCTGAAGCACCGACAATGACAACCGTTTCTCCAGTGATAATTTTAAAGTTTAAGTGCTCGAAAATATAAGGCTCATTTTCCGAATAGCGATAGCTAAGATTTTTAACCGAAATTTCACCCTGAATACTATCTCGCGTATCAAAAAACCCATTAACGCCAGGCTCTGGCTCTGCATGTAAAATGTCGGAGACGCGTTCGAGATCAACACCAGCCAACTTAAATTCAATGATAGTTTCAATTAAGGTGGAAATCTTTTCTTTAAATTGATTCTGGTAGGAAAAAAACGCGTACAACATACCAATGGAAAACAGGCTAGCCATTATTTCCTGAGCCCCTAACCAAATAATGAGTACCGTCGCAATGGGAAACACCGTTTGATTAACTGCAGCGAAAATAATGCTGAATTTATTGAGTTTGATATTGGCATTGAGTGAGGCGGCATAATGATTTAACCACATCGATTCACGCGAACCTTCCTTTGAAAAGAGCTTGATCATCTGTACCGCACGAACGGTTTCCATAAAGTTAGTATTTTCTTTAGCGGAAAGAATAATGGACTCTTGTTTATATTGTTCATTGATACGAAAGGTAATCACTCGCAATACGATGTAGATAAAGACCGCTGCCATCACCACCAAGGTGAGGGTTGGACTATAGATATACATCATAACCAACGTCGCAACAGCCATGATACCATCAACAATGCTGGCGATTAATCCTTCGGTAAAAAGTGTGATCACACTGCGTAATGAACCAAAGCGAGAAATAATGTCACCAAGGTGCCTTTTCTGAAAAAAGTCCAGCGGTAGTCGCAGTAAATGCTTTAATGTATTACCAAGCAGTTGCACATCTAAGGTAGAATTCAAATAGAGTGTGACCCAGGACCGCAACGCCGTTGCAGCCATTTGTATCAGTGCCAACATACCAAAGCCTAAACCTAGCGCGAGCAATAAGCTTTCATCTGATGACGCAATGACATGATCCACCGTGATTTGCATAAAAAACGGCGTGACTAACACAAACACCTGTAGCACCAGAGACATCATCAGTATTTGAAACAATGCACGCTTTAAACCACTCGCAGATTTTAATAAGCGACTAATTTTTACTCGGCGAATATCGGACTTTTTCTCAAATTCACTGCCGGGTGTTAATTCCAAGGCAACACCGGTAAAATGTTCAGATATCTTGTCAAGTGTCAGTGTTCTTTTCCCATGTGCTGGATCGTGAATCGTCGCCTTCTTTCCTTGCACAGATTCAAGCACCACAAAATGATCAAGGTTCCAATGTAATATGGCTGGACACGTTAACTGACAAAGCTGATCCAACTCAAGACGTAATGCACGCGGGCTTAACTGAATTTTCTCTGCCGCTTGCATGAGATACTTCAGCGAGACACCTTTTAATGAACCAGGTAAATATTGCCTAATCGCTTCGATACTCATTTTATGGCCATGATAGGATGCCACCATCGCCAAACAAGCCGCCCCACATTCGGCAACCTCTGACTGTAAAATAACGGGCAAGCGTTTCGATGAGAAAGAGAAATGCAATAAATCAACGGGACTGCTCATTAACCATGCCCTCTTAAGCTATACAAAGGTTCTAATATCCAATCAATGATGCGACTACGACCTCGAATGATATCCCCTTGCAACAACATACCAACTTGCAAATAATGCTCACGTCCAAATGCGGTGACCGTCTGCTTATTGAGTTTAACGGTGACTTTATAGACGGGCTCTTTCACATCGACAGGCAGTACTACCTCCCCAGGGATCATAATATTGCCAGAAATTTGCTCAACAATGCCACCGTAGAGTCCAAATTTTTGATAAGGAAACGCATCGAAACGAATTTTCACTTCCTGGTTTTTATACAGAAAGCCAGCGGCTCGTGTAGGCACATATAAATCAGCCCGGAGTTCCGTCTTATTTGGTAAGATGGTTAATAAGGGTGACTTTGGATTAATCGTATCACCGATGCTATAGAGCAAAGCCGTGACTCGGCCAGATGCCGGTGCGACGATGGTATAGCTTTGATTACCGCGTGTTTCGGCCAAACGTTGTCGATAATCAGACAGCGATTTTTGATAAGACAATACACTTTGAGTCAATGTGATAGGGATATTATTGATCTTTGCTTTTAACTGCCATTTTCGATTCATCATGGCAGTTAGATTTCGCTCTAGTTGCACCAGCCTGACTTGGCTGTCCAGGTGTGTTTGATAACTTTTGGTATACTCTGTTTTAGGCACAAACTGATCATTAGCGATTTTTTTGATTCTCACAACATCTTCGGCATAAAGCGCCACTCGATCCTTGTGTAGCTTAATTTCTTTTTTGAGTGAGGCAATTTCTTGCTTGGTATATTTTAACTGTTTGCTAATATCCTTTTTATTGAGTTCGGCGAGTTTTTTTTCTTCGTTGATTTGTGCTTCGATAATCGCGATCGATTTTTCGGTTTCCAGTGCCACCAGCGTTTGCACTTTTTCATGACCATTGAGATGCCGCTCAGTTGAGACAACATAAATCACATCACCAACAGATATTGCATCACCCTCTTCAAATTCACGCAACTGCACGATGCCGCGCTGTGGCGCATAAACCTTGACTAAACCAGACTGAGGGTTAAGTACCCCTTTAACCGTTTCTTTACTGGCATAGTGGCCAAAGTACATAAACATAAGCAATGAAGCGACAAAGATAACCAGTAAGATAGTGTAAACTGAAAATGATACCGGGCGAATAAGTACCACATCACCGAAAACATTTTCATCACGTTTCTTGTCAATGACTTCGGGTCTGAATAGATTCATATTCAACCTCCAAACTAAGCCGGAGCCGATGCGACTCGACCCCGGTGGTTTTAAAAGTTAATCTAAATTATAGTGCTAAACTTAAGTCCCTAGCCCAACCTATTTATCGTTGGCAGTTTAACGCGATACACAAGAAGGGCATTACCAGTAGTTGCACCTGTCAGGGTTGTATATGTACCTTTGCAATATAAAGTTCCGTCCTTCAGTACAATAGTTTCACCAACGCATGTACCACCGCCTGCAACTTCACCTATTTCATTTACATTCAATTCTTTCATTTTATATTCCTCATCATTTTTCGTACTTTTGTACACTGTTTTAAAACACCTTTAATGCTTCACATTAAAGACGATTTATTCCGTTGCCAGATACTCGGGTCATGCACATCCCTGAACCCTAAAATCGTAATTGACGCATATAGGTTAACGCTTATCGCTATCTGCTTTCTGTGATATTTATCACATTAAAAATTCCAACTAGTTCCTTTCGGTTTTTATGCGTAAGTTGTAAATTCAAAGCGGCCTACATCAAAAGGCCGTTTATTCATAGTGATAGAAAAATTGTGAATCAGCGTGATGTTCTTAATCAATATGACATGGAGTTTAAAATGAATAATTCAGTAAATAAATCAAAGTTAGTAGAATCAGGTGAGTTGTCTATACTCACAAAAAAAGGGGTGAAACGTGCGATGGAGGAAAAAAATATATCGTTGAGCATGGATGAAATTAACCAAGTATCAGGTGGAATTGTCCATCTGTATATTCCCTATCGTCAATTCCAGCTCCCGCCATTTTCGTATGGACAACCTGCTCCTGATGATTTTCGCCAACAACTTGGAGGGATTTCAGCAATCCTTTAGATTTAGGCAGACAACTTTTACGATAGGAAGTCTAAAACTTTAGAACGGGTGTCTTTTAGTTTTTTGAAATACACTCCTGAAAAATTCGCGATAATACTTGACAACCAAGTGTTATCGCGTTCATCGAATGAATCAATTTGAATTATATTTGGAGAATCACATGACGAAGAAAAAGCTGAGATGCCCAAGTTCTTACCCCGGAGGTATTGATGCAAACGTATTTGCGGTTGTCGTGGGTAGTGCCAAGGAACCAGACGTTAAATATCTCAAACAGCCGATTGATGTCACGGATGAACTGCTCGCTAGCACAGCACCAGCGGCACCGACAGAAGTGTTTCGCTTTTCATCTCAGTGCATCGAAAAAAAATGCTGGCACTTTAATGCGGATACTAAAAAATGTACACTAGCGGAAAGAACCATCGAATTGTCCAATCCCAAGTCGGAAAATTTAGCCGCTTGCGCGATTCGAAAAACTTGCGTTTGGTGGAACCAGCACGGTAAAGCCGCTTGTGTTCGTTGTGCCCAAGTTGTTAGAGATGGGTATCCCATGACAAAGAATAATATATATGCGACGACGCCCCCTGGATTTTTAGATAGTAATAATCCAGAGTCCTCTTCCTAGCCGTGATAGCATCACGACGGAAAGCGTTCGATCCAATGGATAAATCGGCTATTACTGCTTGGTATGTTGATATTATTCACGTGAGTACTTTGAGCAAGATTGGCAAGACTTCATTCGCTATAGCCTACTGGCCATGATACTGGTGGTGATTGTGCTCGAAGTCTATTTTGCTTTTAGTGATGACAGACCCTTGCGAGGTGTGCTCAGTGCTTTGGTTGGTATGGTGATGGGTGATGATAATTGCCGTATTTGATATGTTTGATTTATCACGTTGGTTTTAGATTAACTGGGTGGATTCACTACGTTTAATCCACCCTTGAATTACTTTTAATCAAGCCATTTTACTCATTGCGATCAGTAAACACGGCATCAAGACTGGGGGCATCCAGTATTTGTAAACTCCAATGTTCCAGTTGATTGATGTTAGCTTGTGATATTTTCTCGTTGGCCCAAGCTGGTAAAGGACCAAAACGTTTGGCTAATTGCTGAAGTAAGATTTTGGCTTCGCCCTGGGCGATCCCTTGTTCAATCCCTTGTTCAATCCCTTTTTTTATTCCAATACGTTCAACACTGCTAATATATGGCATTTTATTCTCCTGCTCAAAGGTGGTTAGTGCTTGCCAAAAAGCTTGATCTAACTCTTCTGGCAGTTCAATCACCCAATCGATAAAATGAAATAAAGCCAAGATGGCCTCGCGTTGATAGCCTTTTTGGTAGAGCTGTTTGATCAATTGGACTTTGCCGCTTAGACGGCCCGGTAAATCGTTGGCGGTACGCCGCGCTTGTAAATGAGCCATGACAACCGTCGCAAATGGATTGAGTGACGTCGTTAAGGCTTCCCATTGACGTTGGTAGTCCAATAATTTCACGGTCGGGAACCATAAGCCACTACGACTTCCCCATAATTCATAACAAAAATCGCTCGGCCGCCAGTGAGTATTGTTATCGGCTAATACGGCAAAACTGGCCACTTTACGCTGATAACGGTCAAAGACACGATAATTGTAAACATACATCCGTTGAGCAAAATCGCTATCCTGTTGACCTTGCACTTCGACATGAATCAACACAAATTCCGGTTCACCCTCTTGCGACCAAACCCGGACCAATTTATCGACATAACGGCGACCTAATTCAGCATCGCGTACCACTTTTTCCAGTTCTTTATCAAGAAACTCATACCCTTTTGACCAATCAATGCCAACATGGGCTTGCGGATAAAAGAAGGCTAAAAAGTCTTCGAAGAAAAACTCAATGGTGGTTTTCCAGGGGCTATCATAATCGGTCATGGATTATCTATCGTCAGTTCACAGGTATGAAGACTATTGTACGCCAATCGGGTTGATAATGAAAATAGGTAAATAGATCAAGGGGCTTATGAGTTAATCAAACGATAAAGATGGTACACGTAACACATCACTCATACTCACTGCCCCGAGTCAGTGAGTCTCAATCCCTTCTTAGTCAGGGCCTCGTTCGAACCCTCTTGACTTTTCTAAAGAACAAGAATTTCAAAGAGTTGTAAGAGATTTTTATCGGTTATTTTTCCGCCGAAAAAAGTTAGTTTTTTTTTGCTGGATTTTCCAACGAATTTTGTTTGATTAGCATCCAGTTTTAGTTCACTTTTCTATCAATATACTGGGTTTTGAATGTCGTTCTTTCGATACTCAAAAACGACTATAAAGAATTTCATCCATAATCACAAGCCTGTCGGCGTTTCCGTCAGGAATCGTGCAAATCAATCAACTTAACAAGCTTGTGAACATCACTCGTTTTCTCGATGCATGCGATTATTGTGATTCATCGACATCCGTACTCAAAAGGAGAATAACATGCATCGAAAACCCAGCATTATTGCTTATGACATTACTAGCTCATTGAAGCGACGACGTGTTTATCGCCGTTTATTGCAGTGGCGTATTGATGGTCAAAAGTCCGTTCATGAATGTTTGCTTAGTCAGCAGGAAGCGCAAGAATTATATTTGCAATTGGGTGAGTTTATCGATCCGATCACAGATCGATTAATGTTAGTTTGGTTATCCCCGAATGGCACCATTAATGGCCGTGGTATGGGGCAAACTGATAGTTTATTTCAACGCTTGTTACACGTTAAATAAAGGGAGTATGCTATGTTTCATGGTAAACGCTGGCATTTAATTTGTTACGATATCTCGGATCAACGACGTTTGCAAAAAATACAGCGCCGAGTGGCTAAACAGGCTTTAGCTTTGCAAAAATCCGTTTATGTGTTGAATGCTAATCAAAGTGAATTAAACGAAATTTTAAATACCATTGAAAACATGATGGATGGATCGCGTGATGATTTGCGCAGTTATCCTGTCCCGCATCCATCACAAATGTGGTTTGGTGGGGCCATGATTGATGTGATGCGGACAAATGGATTGGCAAATACATCACCAAACATTGTTAAACCCGGCACCTGGCTGCGCCGTTTATTGTCCGGCAAAGGCGGTGCCACATGAATGCCGATGGAATCACCTTAGTGGTGGATCGGCGCAATCTCAGTTTGCGCCTGGAGAATAAAACCCTGCGTCTGGATTTTTTAGATGGCTCGTTTCAGCGGGTGCCGGTGAGTATGCTTGCCAATGTGATGGTGTATGGCAATCCGAGTATTCGTTGTAATGTTTGGCGTGCCTTGGCTGATGCTAATATTCCGGTGGCGATTTTACCGGCCCGAGGTCGGGGTGATGTGTGTTGGCTGGGGAGTGGTTTGGCCAGTTATACCCATATACGGCAACAACAATATAACGCTTATCAAGCGGCTTCCCGTCGATTGAGTATTGCTCGTTGGGTGGTGATGCAAAAGCTGGCCGCACAAAGTGCATTGCTCGCTCGTTTACCGACCTTTGCCAACGTGGCCATAAGTAAGTTGGATCAATTACAATTCGATATTAGTCAAGCCAGTAAAATTGATGAATTATTGGGTTATGAAGGGCATGGTGCCGCCGTATATTATGATGAATTAAAAAATCATATTGCCGACTCATGGGAATTTAAACAGCGTAATCGGCGTCCACCGCGAGATCCTACCAATGCTTTGCTCTCTTTAGGTTATACTTTGGCCTTGGCGATAGTTAGCGCTGAAATCAAAGCCGCTGGACTTGATCCTTATTTGGGGTTTTTACATGATACGGCGCCCGCTCGTCCGAGCCTAGCGTTGGATTTATTAGAGCCGTTGCGTGCTGGTGTCGATTGGCTGGTGATTAATTTATTAAAAGATCAGCTTACGCCAGAGAATTTCACTTATCACGAAGAGGACGGTTGTCGTCTTGATAAAGTGGGTCGCACCATTTTTTATGCCAATTGGAGCGAGTACACGGAAGGCTGGTTATTGGCACCGCCTTTGTTGATATTGCCCACGGTTGCAGCGAATGGCTCCGATATTAAAAGCGCATCGACTCGCTCGTTAAAACAAATCTGCCGGGCGATGACACAGCACTTTATTGACAAACTCAATGTTTAGGGCGTCGCACATGATGTCCAGCATAAAACTTACTGCTCTCAGTCCTGATAATTTACGCCGTGCCTGGCAACAGTTACGCAATGACAAAGCCATTTGGGCGCCGTCCGTGAATCGTGATGACTTAATAAAAAATTTATCTTTTCATCATTGTCAATTATTGGAAGATTTACGTAATGGGTATTATCGGCCACAGGCGATGCGTCAATTTGTCATTACCAAAGGCGATGGTAAAAAACGGGTATTATCGGCTCAATACCTGCGCGATAAACTGGCTCAGCGATTGGTGTTGCAAGCCATTGAACCGATCGGTGAGGGGATGTTTCATATGGATAGCTTCGGCTATCGTCCGGGTCGTGGGGTATTGCATGCGGTGGTGCGTGTTAAAGAGCGGGTGCGAACCGGTTTGGTGTGGTTAGTGAATGCAGATATTGAAAATTTTTTTGACCAAATTCCCCATGTACCATTGCGTAAACGGGTAAAACAAATTTTTCGTGATCGTTGGTTGCAATACCTCATCGATCAATGGTTGGAAATTGGCTATCATTCGGCGAGTTTATTTGGAATTCGGCGTGGATTGGCACAAGGGGCGGTGCTATCGCCGTTTTTATGTAATTTGTACTTGCATGATTTCGACTGCGCTTTAGCGCGAGCTAACATCACCTTTGTACGTTATGCGGATAATTTCCTATTAATGACGACGAATGAAGTCAAAGCAAAAAATGCCCACCGCTTTGCTGAAAAACGATTAATCCGAATGGGGCTTAATTACAATGAGGAAAAAACTCGGATTCGCCGGGCCAGTCCTAGCGTGATTTTTTTGGGTAAAAAATTACCGAGATATCGTGAATAATAGTCGTTGTTTAGCACCTAATGAACTATGTCATCTACCCTAGCTCGTCCTTAGTTTTATACACTACAGTGTAACAAATCTTATTCAAGTGTGATAAATACTATAAAACAAGTGTAAAATCGTTTATTTTGTCAG